>Ga0208898_1001533_pt1 | contig 15121 bp, 13 predicted proteins | sample VirMetDEL_Mar_4_FD_184513 | JGI IMG/M metagenome (GOLD analysis project Ga0208898, IMG submission 184513) | Aqueous microbial communities from the Delaware River and Bay under freshwater to marine salinity gradient to study organic matter... | ecosystem: Environmental > Aquatic > Marine >...
GTAGAAATTTTATTTAGCAATTTTCATATTTTTTTATCTAATACTAATATATAAATATGAAAGACTTAGTGACTTACTCAAAAAGCGTTGAAGAAAAATCAAGTGATTCGGTTTTTTTGAATCAATCTTGGTTGCAGGTGTTAGACAGTAATAACGGCTCGTATTCGTCGTCTCAGGCGACTTTGGAGACAACCTCACTTGCGTCCAGTGACCGGTTTATGGATTATCGCGAAGCTTATCTCTCCATTCCGCTTCTTCTTACTTTAGGAAATAACACCAATGTAAATAGTGCTGGCCTTGCTGACGCTACTAACGTATCTAAAATCATGGGACTTAAGAATTCTTATACTTCCCTTATACATTCTATGAGTGTTGACCTCAACGGTACGAATATAATCCAGTCTACCCCGTTTTCTGACCTCTATAATGCTTTTAAATTGATGACCTCTTTTTCATGGGGTGATGTTATCTCTCAAGGTCCATCAATTGGTTTTTACCCAGATGACGTCATGGCAGCGACTGCTTACACAGCTGACAATGTAGGTGGTGCGGCTGGTATGGTTGTCAATAACAACGATAAACTTACTATGGATTTATCTTCTGCAGTTGTAGGCAAAATTGGTAATAATGGCTTTGCTGAACGCCTTCGTTACATTAACTACGATGCTGATGCCAAGATTGGAGGCGATTCGCTTGAGGTTTCGCAATCCGCTTTCCTTACCAAGGCGGCTGCTGACCAACTATACAAGTCCCAAGTCATTACCAAGCACGCAGGTGGAGCATCTGCTTCTCCAGTCGTTCAAACTCAGGTTATGGCTATTGTAAAACTCAAACATTTGCACAATTACTTCCAAAATGTTCCCATGTCCAAGGGTTGCCAATACAGATTTATCTTTAACCTCAATCAATCTACTTCTCTCCTTACCACCAACGGCACGGCTGTGACTGGTGAATCCGTTGTAAAATCGTCTTACAATGGCGTCGTTCCTCTTATGCTTGCTTCGTGTGCTGGTTCGGGTGCTGGTATTAAGGCGGCTGCTGGCAGTGTTCGTGCTGATTTGAGTGTAGGAAATACTTGCCTTGATAATACACTTGCAGGATATGCTGGTACTACAACGGGAAATATTGGTCGCAGTATCCAACTTCACGTAAGTAGCTACGTTCTAAACCCAAGTCTCGAGGCGGCCTATATCAGTGCGGGTTCTAACCGCAAGGTGGTATATGATGATGTTTATTCTTTCACCATCCGTGGTGTAGACCCTAATCAAAATGTGAACCAACTTATCACTTCGGGTATCCGGGGTATTAAGAGTGTCCTTCTTGTTCCTATGTTGGCTTCTGATGCTAATGGTGGAATTAATGAATTCCAAAGTGTCCAATCTTCGTGCGGTGGTGGTGATGTTGCAATGCTTTCATCAATAACAAACTTTAACGTGCAGGTGGGCGGTGTGAGCCAGCTCCAGCAAAATGCGAGATACGGTTACGAATTGTTCAATGAGCAATTTTACGGTGTTAATGCTATTAATGGTGGCATGAGTGACGGCTTAACCTCGGGTTTAATTTCGCAGCGTACATGGGAACAAAAGCATGGCTACGTATACCTTCAAGTCAATCGTGGCACAGAACTCGAAAAGAGTAGTCCTAAGTCTGTCCAAATCCAGTTCCAGAACGTATCAGCAAAGAAGGTTGACTATTATGTGTATGTGACTTACCAAACAAGTATCAATCTGGATGTAGGCCTCGGTGTGTTGAGCGCATAAATCAAAATCACTCAAAAAAACTCAAAAATAAAAACATAATCTAAATTTATCTTGTCTACAAATAAAGACAAAATGAATCAAAATAAATCAATTAATAATATGTGTTATACATTTCTCTATAAATGGAAGCGGTACGCCGGTACGGTCCGGAACGCTATTTCAAAAGTCGTTCATGGAAGGGCTCCTCGGAAGAAACTTTGTGTGGAAGCGTACCGGAGCGTACCGCGTACCGGCGGTATTTATCCAAAAACCAACCAATCAACAAAACAGAACAATAATATATTTATTTTGTCTTTTATTCAAACAAAATAAATCAAAATAAATATTAATCTTTCATAGCAACTTCATAACCAAAACCAAATACCTTTTTAGTCTTTTTAGCAACAGATTTAACACCTTTTTTAATATCTTTGGTGGTATCCTTTATAGCGTCTTTCGTGTGTGATACTACTTTATCCGCCTCTCTCGCAAAGCTAGTCAGTACTATACCAAAACGGCGTTTCCATTCAGGTATTTTCTTTACTAAATTAGTTAGGTCTTGCATAACGAAATCAACATCAAAATCAGCATTCACCGCTTCTAATGACTCTTTAATAAAATATTGGCAGTTGTACTTAAGAGCTGAATAATAATAAAATTTTGAACCCATTCGTTTTTTACCAGCATCAAACATCTGACCGATAGTAAGATTATCAGGTAGATTAGACACAGGACTTGTTTCCATTTTAGGTTGTTTTAAAAACCCTTTAGGTGCTTCAATAAAATTGAAATTAGCTTGCTTATCATAGACAAAATCGCCATCATTTGTCTCCAAAAATACACCTAAATGGTAAAGAGCATCTATATCGTTTTTCTTTAAAAATTGTTTAACGCTATTATCAGTTAATAGATTAAGTGCTTGGGTTAATTTTTTTTGTAATGGAAGTCTGAAAATGGTTATTTTAGAGATGACTTTGTCTCTGTTTTTCTCCATCAATCGCTCTATTGAAGATGGTATTTTTCCTAAACCTTCACCCTTCATTCCGTGACAAGTGCAGTCCATGTTTTCTATGTCGTTTTTAAACGATATTTTTGGCATTATAATATATATATATATATATTATAATATTTATGAAAAACTTTTATAAAGAACCAGCGTTAAAAAAATATCTCTCAAAAACAGATAACCCTAATGTGCATTTACACGGGATTAATCGTTTGCCGTTTCGTATCACTTGTGTAGCTCCGTCAGGTAGCGGTAAGTCCAATTATATAGTCAATTTAATAGATTTATTCTCAAAAGGTGAAGGAACATTTTCAACTATAGAAATATTCTGTCGTTGTAAAGATGAACCTCTATATCAATTTTTGTCAGATAAAACCAAAGGTGCAATAAAAATATATGAAGACCTAAATGAATTGAAAAATATAAATTCATACGACAAAAATGATAACCATTTAATAGTGTTTGATGACTTGGTTCTTACGAAAGACCAAAGTATGATAAGTGAGTTTTTCCTCCGTGGCAGAAAGCAAGGCATATCCCTAATATATTTGTCACAGAGTTACTACGCCATACCAAAAATGATAAGATTAAATAGTAACTACCTTGTTATTCTCAAACTTGGACAGAAACGAAATCTCAACATGATTATGAGTGAGTTGTCTCTTGGTGTCACAAAGGACCAACTCCTGAAAATATATAATTTTGCGACCAGAGACAAATTTTCTGTGCTAATGGTAGATTTGGATGAACCTGATGTCAATAAGAAATTTAGAAAGAATTTCCTTGATATCATTGAAGATATTGAATAAAATTTAAAGACAAATTGTGTGGAAAAAGTTGCGAATCTTATTTTATATCAAAATATATCAAAATATATCAAAATATATCAAAATATATCAAAAAAATATCTTAAATTATCTTATACTCATTTTAAATTATACAAATAAGATTTTTAAGTATTGTATAATTTTTAAATAATTAATATTTTTGGAGGATTTTATGAATTAATCCATAAGTTCTATAAACTAAAAGCTTTTAGTTATTATTTTTAATCTAAATAGTTAATATTTTGGAGAATTTAATTCATAAAATCATTATTATACACTACTTTAAAAATATTGTCCTGTATAATTGATATTTTTTTTATATATAATTAAAAAAAAACAGCTAGGTTCGCAACTTTGCCGTGAGTTGGTTTCTAAATTTAAAGACAAATGATTAACAAAACTTTTGACAAAAATAAAATAAGGGTCATATATATAAGATGACGAGCTATCCAAAACCTACTGAAGACCTACCCCATTTCAATCCGCTTGTGTTTACGGTTGATGAGACACCGTTGACTCTGGCTGATGCCAATAAACTTTATTTTAAGAAGTCCGGTGGCATAATTACGGGTGCAGTTAGTGCACCAAGTCTTACTCTTAACGGTGTTAATGTAGAAAATAAACTTTTACAGATTGACACAAATAGTAACAAGCTAACCGATATTTCATACAACAATAATGTAACCTATATTTTAAATGATCTATCAATAAATGGTATTTTAAAATTGCCCAATCTCACGAACGCTGGAAGTGAAATACTAAATAACAAACAAAAAACAACAAAAATTTCATACGATGAATCAACGAGTATAACAACTATTGGAGATACATTGAAAGTCCCATCAACGTTAATCGTTGGTTCAAATAACTATAATGTAAATGACCAGTTCTACAAACTCACAGGAATCTCAAGAGGAGTCACACCATCATTAACAATTACTGATTCTGTTCAAATTAATGGGGTATTAAATCTTACAAACAACTTAAATGTTGATGATGTGTTGAGTAATTTTGACACGATTTTAGTAAATATGGAATATGTACAAGAAACAGATAAATTGATTATAGATAGTAATGTAAATGTTAATCGAGATATGGTAATTGATGGTTCGCTCAACATTGGAAATATATCAGATGTTGGAAAGAAATTAATAGATGTATCTAACACAGTGACAACTCATGAAACCAAATTAACAAATTTGTCTTTTAATTCAGGAACAAATGTTACTGAAATTGATGGTTCTCTGAATATTGGAAATATATCAGATGTTGAGCAGAAATTTTATGATATATCTAACACGGTAACAACTCATGAAACCAAGTTAACAAATTTGTCTTTTAATTCAGGAACAAATGTTACAGAAATTGATGGTTCTCTGAATATTGGAAATATAATAGATGTCGAGCAGAAATTTTATGATATATCTAACACGATAACAACTCATGAAACTAAATTAACAAATATTTCGTATAATACAGGAACAAATGTTACAGAAATTGATGGTTCTCTGAATATTGGAAATATAATAGATGTTGAGCAGAAAATTTATGATATATCTAACACGATAACAACTCATGAAACAAAATTAACAAATATTTCGTATAATACAGGAACAAATGTTACAGAAATTGATGGTTCTCTGAATATTGGAAATATAACAGATGTTGAGCAGAAATTTTATGATATATCTAACACGATAACAACTCATGAAACAAAATTAACAAATATTTCGTATAATACAGGAACTAATACAACACAGATTGATGGGTCAGTGAATATAACATATTTGACACTCGGAAATATTTCCAATGTAGAAGCAAAAATAATAGATATAAGTAATAATTCATCAGGAGGTGGAACACCTTATATCACTTATGATTCTGTAGATGACAAGTTAGTTGTTGAGAAAGATATGGATTTAAGTTTGAATGATTTAACTTGCAATTTTATGCGACCTTCTGGTTTTTTTTACAGACTATCACAAAATCATACTGATTCATATCTTGAGTTTCGTAATGGTGGGCATCACTTGGATTCGTTTTATTCCAGTAATGGACTCGGTCGTGCTTTATATTTAGGTTACTACTCGCTTGTTCCGACCATTTTGTCGTCTGGTTTTGTAACACAAAAAGCATCATCTATTAACGAGGCAGTAGGTACACCGCCTGGCTCTTCTGGAGGAAGTTTGACTTTGATACATAACGACAATAACGGAACTTCATCTATTGTTTTTAAAAGTAAAAATAATGGTTCTGATTTTGGTTATATTTCCTATAAAGACGATGTTGATGATGCTGGTGGTGAAAAAAGTTTACTTGAAATTGGTGTCAAAAATGATAGCAGTAGTACTCCAAGCGAGATAGATAATATAGCTATTATGCCGTCAGGTTTTTTGGGTATTAACCGACAAGACCCCGAATATATGCTTGATTTAAGTGGCGATATGAGAACATATGACACAATTATTGGAGAACGTCCTTTTTTAAATACAGATGGTAATGGTATTTCTATCAAACCTTTAACAAATCCATCACTAAATGGGGGTTCAATTTTTGATGTCAGAACATCTTTGGACTCATGCCGTTTATTCGTGGGTCGTGGAGTAACAAGTTGTGGGTTCAATAATTTTTGTTTTGGATGGGATGTTACAGCGTCAAATGGAACTGAAGGTGACCCTACCAATTACAGTGGAATTTTGGGAACAGATGGTAGTGTAGATTGTACTGAAATTAAAGTAAATTCTATTCCTATAAATAGTTTTACAAATTTCAGATTTGGTATCGTACAAGGTGTGCAATTAGGTTGGGGTAATGGTAAGCATTTATCTGCAAATATTTCAACAGGATGGTATAGTCATAATAAACAATTTGTCACTGATACGAGTACTAATTTTACTTGTAATTCATCGTATTATGGAACGTATGAAATAACTTGTAATGTTATTTTTAGAAATTCTGCCGGTTTAAGATTAAACCCATGTATTGGAATTGCTATAGACGACGATATAAATGATGTATCAGGCTCTGACCCTATTAAACCAAAATGGAACTTGCGTCCACAATATCAAACTCCGTTTTCTGTTCAATACGTGCGAAATTCTGAAGGTAGAGTTTGTAATTTGTCTTGTAAAAGGATATTTAATTTCACTAACAGCACAGATCAGGTATCAATAAATACATATGTTGAAAGAACAATAGGTACTGATTTTAACGAGTCAGTGGCTACTTCAGATTATGAGTTGCTTGACGCATCAATTAAGTTTAAATACTTGGGTAATTTTGATAATATTACTTCTTCTTAATAAAATTAATATCTTATTATTATATATAATGTCAAAGTATAGCAAACCGAAACGAAACGTTCAAAATTTTAACGCCGATAATTTTGAAACTGAAATAATCCAAAAAACGAGCGATGTATTGAAAATTACTCAACAAGAACAAAGTTCAAAATTTAGTTTTTATACTATTCCCGAAATTGTGTATACAAATCAACCAAAAATACAGCAATTTGTTAATAGAAATAAACTAACTAAAATTATTGATGATGATATGAAATTTATTTCAACAGGGTCTTATCATATTCGTTTCAATGTGAATTTTAGACCAATGATCGATAGTAATTTGATATTAGTATGTAATTTGTCATCATTAGAACAATTTTTTAGAATAACTCCAGGACTATATAACCAAATTACTTGGGAAGATGTCGTATATGTAAATAGCGGAGATGAATTATATTTTCAATTGCTTACAACAAAGGGTGACCTTTTTAGTACTGATACAAATAATTTAAGATTGGTTAATACTACTATGGCGGTTCAACAAATATCAACTCAAGATGTATTATAGTTTTAGGAAAAATATATAAAATTGATTTAAAGAGATATCGTAAGATAATATAGGACTTAATAAGATGCCGAGGACACCAATAGACTATTCAAACACGATTATCTATAAGATTCAAAATATAGATAACCCAGAATTATTATATGTTGGTTCAACGACTCATTTTACGAAACGGAAATATGAACATAAAAGTAATTGTAGTAATCCTAATGTTAAGGAATACAACTTTAAACTCTATCAAATGATACGAGACAATGGCGGGTGGGATATGTTCAATATGGTTGAATTATATAAGTTTCCATGTAATAACAAACGAGAAGCCGAATGTGAAGAAGATAAAGTAATGCGTGAGATGAAAGCAAATATGAATTCTATCCGAGCATTTATTACACCAGAGGAACATAAAGAACAAATGAAACAATATAGACTGGAACATAAAGACAAATTAGCAGAATGGAAACAAAAAATTACGTGTGAATGTGGTTGTGTAATAAGAAAAGATGCTTTAGCAAGACACAAACGCACCAACAAGCACCAAGACCTGATGAAATCTATTGAGAAATAAAATATTACTATACTATATAATGGATTGGTTTGAATTAGATATTGAAACAGATATTGAAATGCTTTTACTGGATATGTAGAATAAGTTTTTTAAAATATAAAAAAATAACAATTAATATTTTTTTATATTTTAGTATATTATATAATGAATCCAGAATCCGGAGTCCTATCAGATAAACAACTGCATATTTTGAGTAAGCGTATGCACTTCCCGATAGCTGGTTGCTATTTTAAAGACGAACTCCAACCTGCAGACTTGAAACAAAATACTAATTATATTATAAACTTGGAAAGCGAATTTGATGACAACGGCGAACCTAATAGCGGATCCCACTGGACATGCCTGTGCATTTCAAAAAGGTCGGGTTCAATTTTTCCAATGTACTTTGACAGTTTTGGTTTAAAACCACCACAGCATTTGGTAGATATCGTTCAAAAAAGATTTAAGAAAAAGATAAATTACACAGAAAAAAACTTACAGAGCATGGTCACTGGAATATGCGGATATTATGTCGCAGCATATCTCCATTTTATTTCAGCTTTTCCGCAACGCACTGGCGATATATTGACAGACACAGCTTTGTTCCTCCAAATGTTTAATGACCTTAATGAGGTATCGGATTTTAGAAAAAATGAATGGATGTTACGATTGTTCTTTCAGTCTGGCGATGGTAAATTAAGGGGACTTGAAAAAACTCTTATGAATGATGATGAGCGATTTGATTTCTCCAATATTACGCAGACACAAGATGAGAAAATAGATGTTGATGTAGCTGATATACCTATAAGATAATAAAATATATTGATATATTATAAAATATGCAACCTGACGAAGTTATTGATTTGAGTATCGAAGGAGCTTTGTCTATTTTAATTTTCGTGATCGCATACAAGATTTATAAAATGCGTGTCAAGACACACAGTGCTTGTTGCATAAAAAAAGACAATGGTTCTGGTATTATTATTGACACGCAGAATTCTGGCGTTAGTAATGAGCAAGACGTGTTAAATAAACTATAAGACGTTTTAAATAAATATTTAAGAGAAAAATAAATAATTAAAATCTCATATATATATATAAAAATGGAGTATAAAGTGGTAACTTTGTACAATAGATTAAATGCTTTTTCTGTAAATGTATACCAGATTAACAAAAATGACTTTAAGATTAAGACTCAGATTGGTCATCACTCATATTCATACGATTATGTTAATAATATGTATGATTTAGCACGCGCTTGTTTTTGTTATCTCATTAACGGATATGAATTATTAAATAACCATCTTCAGTACGAATTTGCTTATGCTATACACAGCGGGGATTTTAGTGAATATGAAGAACATAAACCACAAGAAAAGATTGAAGAAAAAAAGATTGAAGGTGGTCCATTAATTCGGCGTTCATCATTTAGAACTGCACATCAAGCTGATGAACCTGATGAACCTCCTCCTCCTCTTTCTGAAAATTAAAGACAAATCTTAATTGACTTTTTGTCTTTTTTTTAAAATAAATTTAAAACAAAATAAAAATATATATCTACTGTATAAAATGGATTGCCATTACCATAAACGAAGCAAGGTTATATTGGATTTGTTCATGAAAACTTATAGTGATTATATTGTTGTTTTCACGAAATGGAATGGTGTATATGAAATTATTTTAAACAACGGGAAAAAGATAATGTTGTATGCTGCGACGAAGTGGAATGAAATCGTCAGCAAAATGAACGAGTAATTACTATGATGATAATATAAAAAAATTGAATTTAAAAATATCTTAATGTAGTATAAGTATAGTAATACCTGTAAGATGCCAGTCTGCTACGAAAAAAACAAGGTTCATATCTATAAGTGGCGAGAAAATAACTATGAAACATTAAAAATGTTAAACAGAAAACACCAAGCAAGTCGTTACACTATTTGGAAGGACTATTTGAAGACTTGTCGTGACTTCCGAAAATTGACGCCTGAAATCTTTCAATAAAATATGTTTTTAGGAAATATATTTTATATTTAGGAAAATTTAATTATTTAGGGGGATTATATTTAGGAAAAAAATTGACTTAAAGATATTTTTTTCTATGTATAGTATATAACCATGAACCAAACTACTGAAACCAACGCTTACAACAATGTTGAATTTTGTCACGGAATAGATGCGAATATTGTCACAGATAAAACTAAAATCTTACCTTGGGATGCTGTCAAAGACAAAATCATTAAACAAAACCCTGATAATAATCTATATGAAGTCACAAAACCAAACAAACCGATAAAAATATTTATTGATATTGATGGAGAAGCTAATAAAAAAATGACAAATGATGAATTTAATATTAAAGTTGATTCAATTATAAACAAATTGTGCCTATTGGATTGTGCTGTCATGAATTCAAGCAAATATGAACATATTTACATTGATAGTGATGGGAAAGAAATGACAAAACATAAATATTCTTTTCGCCTAACATTTCATAAATATATATCATGCATTAGTAAGATGGTGGCAATCATTGAAAACGAGTATTTTCCTATGTTGAAAGACAATTTAAATGGTATTATTGACGTGGATTTTGGTAACAAAACAGAGGATTGTTTAAATGTTGATAAATCTGTATATAGAAGCAAAGGCGTTGGAAAAATGAGAGCGCCAAATGCATACAAAGGGAAAACAGTGAATTTTAAAAACAATCATTATAATTCGTTTGAGTTTGATAGGCCAAATCATATCATAAAAGGTTCAATTGAAGATAATCTTATTCATTATATTGACCCGACTGATGAGTTTATTGATGTCAAGGAAGAAGAACCTAAAAATTCAATTGTCAAAACAATTGTTAACAATAAACCAAATATGACAAATGATATGACAAATGATATTTGTGAGGTAAAAGCATTATTGGATTTGATTGAACCTGAACATCTATATGAATATAGTGACTGGACAAAAATTATATGGGCCGGTAAGTCATGCGGTGTAGATGAAGAGTTTTTAAGAAATATTAGCAAAAAATGTCAAGAAAAATATAGCGATACTGGGTTTGATAAAACCTATAACGCATATAGTTCGCCTACAAATGGTTTAGGAACAATAAAATATTACGCAAAGTTGAGTAATAAAGACAAATATGATGAGATTATTGTGAAACAAAATTGTGATAAGTTTGATATCCATAAATTCGTAAGTATTCAAAGCAAACTCCATAGCGAAGAATTGGAAAAAAATAAAGATTTAAGTGATTATAGTAACACCAAGAAAAAGGAAATCAAAGAAAAAATGAAAAAATTAGAAAACGAACAAATACAAGACCTTTATAACAAACGAAAAAATTATTTTGAGTTATTTTATTGTAAGATTATGGAACCATCTATATTCGTAAATATTCATAAAGGAAATGTAAGTATTTTGGGAGACAAGGACATTAAACATCAAACGAATAATGCTATGATTGGAAAACAGAAGTTTATTGATTTATGGACGAGTGATATAAATATTAAAACATATGATGCTTTGGACTTCCTACCGCCTCCATGTGTGTGTGATAAAAATGTATTGAATACATTTACAGGATTTAAAATACAAAATATGACTGAATATGAAGACAAACAATACGATTTTCATATATTTTTAGATCATTTAAAAGTCATTACTGGAAATGATGACAAATGTTATGACTATATGATTAAATATCTCGCACATATGCTACAAAAACCTGGTGAGAAAATGGATGTAGCTATTGTATTGAGAAGCGTTCAAGGAATTGGTAAAAACATATTCTTTGATAATTTTGGGAAATATATTATTGGAGACAAATATTTTCTACAAACGGCTGATATTGATAAAGTTATTGGACGATTTAACCAAAATGTCAATAATATTATGGTTGTTATGGACGAAATGAGTGGAAAAGATGGATTTGCTAATAGTGACGTTCTTAAAAATCTAATTACCGCCACTGATTTGAACTGGGAAAGAAAAGGTGTTGATGGAGTGACAATTCGTAATCTTGCACGATACTTCTTCTTTTCAAATAATGATACTCCTATTAAAATTGAGCAATCTGACAGAAGATTTATGGTCATGGAAGGTCTTGACACATTTAAAGGAAATCACGCACATTTTAAAAAGTTAGATGAATCATTTAAAGACGAAAAATGTTGTAAGGATTTCTATGATTATCTCATGAGTATTGATTTGAGCGAATGGAATTGGCGTGACAGACCGATTACAGCCGCATATAAAGATATGCAATCTGCTACTATACCAAATATGGCGTTGTTTCTTGGTGATCTTTGCGAGAAATATGTTGAAGTTCAGAATGGCGATGATGATGATGTTGAGAGTAAAATTCTTACACTTAATACCATGAAAAAATATAAATCTAATGAACTTTATTCATTGTATAAGAAGTTTATTGAGCAATACTGTGGAGGAAAAGGTGAATTGACGCTTACTAAATATGGACGAGAAATTATGAAGTATAATGGTATTGAAAAAAAGAGAACTAACTCATCAGTTATCCTTCAAATTGACTATGAAGTTCTACATGAACATCTTGAGAAAAATGGCTGGTTGATTTAGATACTAATTTTGAATAAATATATATTTATTGTTGAAACTTCGTGTAGGGTTAAAAACTATACACGACGTTTACAAAAAAACTTTATAAACTATACACCCTCAATTTTATAACCTTTTACCGTGATAATATTTATGAAAATATAGCCTGTTATCATGCTCGTAGTGTAGGGGTGTAGAGTTGTAGAGTTCTCTCAACTTCATTTTATATTTTATATTTATTTTTTGTTTTTTTTCTGTGACTTGTTCAAAACCCTACACACCCTACACACCCTACACTATTATTATTTATCATATATTTTATATAGTATATAATATATTTATATATAGAATAATGGTAAGGAATATATATTTATATATAGGTTTATAATTCTTCAATGAGTGTAGGGTTGGAGTGTAGGGTTTCAAACTATACACTAACTATACTTCTTTTGTTTTTGATTGGTTGATAAATACCGATGACAATCATAAACTGAAAATAGTGAATAATACATATTAGTTAAATATACATATCTTGATTTATTTTCAAATATTCACACACTTTTTCATCAGTCCATATTCTATCTAATGGAACTAATGGTATCCATTTACAAACATCTCCGTTAATGTGTTGTGATATTTTTCTAACCGATAACATATGGTTAGCAAATTTTGTATCTAAATAGCTTAATAAAGATTTAGCTTCGTCTTCATTATTTACACGAAATGATATATAACTGCCAGTATGAACTTCATTTGGTTTTCCTATAAATTTTTCACCAAAACCACTAAATGCCTTAAATGCTGCCTCTGGTGTAATTACTTTCCAAAATGTATTAGTTTCATTAAACGTATAATCTTCAATATATTTACACCTATCCTTTGATTTTAAAGTTGAAACATAACATTTTATTTTTCCATCATTTTTAAAACGCTTGTCGTTTGTTTCAACCCCAAAATATCTTCCCATATATAATTTACTTATGCTTTCCATATTTATAACAATATTAATGATTTTATGATATTTTGGTTTAATGATGCAATCATACTTAGATAAATCATATGGTTCTCCATTAAATAAACATAGACCATTATGAGAGGTAGCCTTCATGAAATAATTAACACCTCCTTTTATTTCAACATTATTACCAAACCATTTTGTAGCATCATCTTCATGTTGAATAAAGACAATATCCTTTCTTTTCATCATAAAATCTCTAAACCCATCTAAACCTTTCCCACCAATAAACCATCTGGAAGGAACAACAAATAATAATAATTTACCATCAATATATTTTTCAATAAATTTATCATATAGAGGTTTTGTGTCAGGTTTTGATGGATTCGTGGAATACGGAGGGTTTCCAATTATTGAAACATCTTCCAAATGAATATTCCATTTGTCTTTTATATCCAAGGTAAGAGTATCTCCAATATGATGATTGAATTCAAACTCCAATTCATCTAACCCACAATAACTTTGAACGTGACATTTCATTATTTCTGTTGTGACGAAAACATTTAGTGCGGTTAGATCCGCAAAATAGATACACTCCGTCATGATAACACGACACCGTTCATACTCATCAGGGTACATATCTTGAAGACCTTCATAAAATTTATCAAATATACCTAACACGAAGTTTCCTTTACCACAACAAGGTTCAAATACTTTTTGAGGTTTTTTCCAAAATTCTTCTGGAATTTTGTCAAGCATTTCATCAACTAATTTAACGGGTGTTGGAACTTCAGCATTTTGCTTCTTTTCTTCGTTCGTTGGAATGAAGTGTTTTTCAATGACCTCTCTCAGTTTTTTCACTGGTGTGTTAGTATAAATCTCACGAATTTCATCAACTATCATATCTATATATATTAATTACAACATTAGTTTATTATAATTAGTAAAATGAAATTTTTGAAACTATCTAACCCTCCCTACTCGCCCTGTTTGAGACAAACCCTCCCTCAAAAATATCACAGCAAGTTCATTGAAAATAGACAAAATAAATTAATTAATATATCTATTTATCTATATATAAAGTCAAATGAAAAATTTTACTATTAATGAGTACAAAGATATCATCAAATATTATAGAAAACCAATACCAAAAACCATATATCTTATTAAAAAAAAAGGTAACAAACTGTTATGTAATAATATGCTTGAAACCAACATCAATGTTCACAACAAGATTCTTTATATTTTGAAAAGCAATCATCGTAAAAATATACACTGTAAGACTTTGAAGAAAAAAGACAAAATATAAATAGATTTAAAGAAAAATATTAATATATATTAGAAACCCAAAATGAACCCAACAAAGAAATGCACGGGCTGTAGTTGTATGCGTCTTGAAGATGACTTTATATATGGTAATAAAATAAACAAGAGTTGTATCAAATGCAGAGAAAAGCGTAAGCGGAATAGGGACAAGAAAAAAGGGGAGAAACCCAAGATGGAACCCAATGAACCCAATGAACCCAATGAACCCAATGAACCCAATGAACCCAATGAACCCAATGAACCCAATGAACCCAATGAACCCAATGAACCCAACGAAACAACAGATGACAATCT
>Ga0208898_1001534_pt1 | contig 15118 bp, 11 predicted proteins | sample VirMetDEL_Mar_4_FD_184513 | JGI IMG/M metagenome (GOLD analysis project Ga0208898, IMG submission 184513) | Aqueous microbial communities from the Delaware River and Bay under freshwater to marine salinity gradient to study organic matter... | ecosystem: Environmental > Aquatic > Marine >...
AACACCAGCCATTGTAGATGTTGAAAGTTGTTTGATTACAGGATTTGCTAAAGCAGATTGTCTAAGAGCTGCTGTTCTTGCACCAAGTCTTCCAAGTCTTCCTGCTCTAGATATACCTCTACCCGCAAGTGAAATACCTTTTGAAACGGCTATACCAGGAATTGCAAAACCAATACCTGAGTCTAATACACCAGCAATTGATTCCCAAATAAATCCACTATCCATAGAAAAAGGATCGTCAGATTTTCTATATATAGGAAGAGCTTCTCGCAAGTCTTCCTTAACATCTTTCATTGCTTGAGCCAAAGCATTGGCTTCAAAGTCTTGAGTAAAAATATTTGGAATGTAAGCAAAGTCTTCAACAGCAGTTGCTAAGCCAGACACAACACCTCTAGTCAAACCATTCATTGCTTGGTCAACCCAAGGTTGATTTGCTTCTAATGATTTTTCTAGACCCTCTCTTCTTATTCTATAAGCTTGTAGATTTGAATCGTATTTCGTATCTTTTATACGAAGTGGGGCGCTCATATCATGAATAAAACTCTCTTCGGTTGGGCTAGAACTAACAGTTGGCTTTGGATTAGAATTTTCAAAATTAACAGGTTTGAACTTAACTTCTTTTGCCATTACTGTCCAGGATTTATTGAACTTCTAAATTTAGGTGCCGAAACACGTTGTTCTCTCAAGTAATCAATATTTGATCTTTGTCTTATAAAATTAGCGAAATCACTTCTATTCATCATAAGACTTCTTACAATACCAAGACCCTCTTCTGTTAGAAAATCTTCTTCTTTTAGATTCCCTTTTTCAATTTGCTGTCTCTTGTAATTGTCGTTCATAAGAGTTTGATCATAATATCTAGGATCAAATAAAGGTGTTCTTCTTCCATCTTCAGTTACTTTATGATATTTTTTAATACCTCTATTTTGAAAATCACCTCCTTTACCGTATGTATTAAATGGAGCGTAAGAAACTTCTAATGTAACACCTCTTGAAATATCTTCTTCTTTTACAATACCCGCTTCAATTAGATTATTAATATCTTCTAGTAAAGCACCATCTGTTCCTATCCAACCACTTTGTGTTTTACTGCCAATTGTTATTTGATTAGAAGTTATAACAGCATCTTCACCAACAGCTGATGGGCTTTGAACAACACTCATATTGTTCCAATCTCTATACATATTTTGAATTGGTGCAATAACAGAAGCCTCATCAAAATCTAAAGGTTGGGTTTGAATTCTATAGATATTACCATCTTCATCAGTTACATTAAATTGATAACCTCCAATTTTAGTGTAATCTCCAGCTTCACGAATTCTCATTGGAGCACTAATACTTTTAATCTCACCAATTGCACTAATACTTTTAATTACTTCACCAGCAGTAGTACCCATTTCTTCCATTTGAGATTTAGTATATTTTTCAATAGATAGATCAAGATTTGTCAAACCACCAAGTGATTTATTCTTCAACATTGTTTGAATCATTCTATTACCGCTAGGAACATTTTTAGTTTCTAGTACTGTTTCTGATTTTTGACTGTTTTTTATATCTTGTATTTTTATTTGTTTCCAGTCTTCAAAACTAACACCAGGGTGACTATATTGATAAGCTTCATAATCATTTCTTATAACTGTATTATTTACAAGAATTTCAGCGTTTCTTTCTTCTTCAGAAGTAGGAGCATATGTTAAACCTAAAGTATCTAATAAACCAAGATTTTTATTTTCACTAAATGTTTCAGCAAACATATCTGCACCAAGTGGTACAAAATCTTCTAAAGGATCTTTAACAGTTCCATCTTCGTTAAGCTGTTGAGATTTTGGGATAGTTGCATTTAACAAATCATAATAAGCCTCGTCTATTTTTTCAAGAGACCAATTTTCATATTCTGTACCTTTTGTTTTTGTTTTCCAAATTTCTCTAAAGTCATTTATATTTTCAGGAGACTTATTTCTAACAACTACACTTTCTTTTTTTTCTCTGTCAACTTCATAACCAGGATTTACAAGATTTGGGAAATGATCTTCAGCCCAATATTGCCAATAATCAAAACCAGTAAGTCCTTTCTTCTTTGGCTCTTCACCTAATTGTTTTTGATATTCTTTAAATTGTTTTTTAGATAAACCTGAAGGATACTTTCCTTTTTTAACAGAAGTAACTTCTTCAGTTTTTTCTTCTTTACCAACAAGCTTATACTTAGTTCCTGCTTGAAGTTGTTCAATATACTTTTCATCTGTTCTACCTTCAACATCATCCATACCACCTGTTACTTTTGATATAGAACCTGGCATATAAGCTTCTCTCCAAGCTCTAGCATAAGCTTCTGAAGCTTTGACAAACTTATAATCTAAGTCTTGTTTTACACTTCGAACATCTGTAGCTTCAGCACCCATCGTAGCAATATTCAAAATCTTACCTTGAATAAACTGATCTTTAAATGTAGCGGGATTGTAATATTTATCTCCATAAATAATACTTCCAGACTCTTCTTCAATAGTTGAATGAAGTTCTTGAGCAAATGTTGCTTGGTCGTTTAGATAAGCTTGAACTTCAGGATCGTTATTTAAAAACTGTTGAGCAACCAACATCTGATGTTCTTTAGAACGCTCTTTAATTACTGTAGAACCATGCTGATAAATTTTATTTCCTGTTGTAGGATCAAATCCAATTTCTTGCAACCCTAAAGCAGTTTCTATTTCTTGAATGGGAACTTTATCTAAAATCTCAAGAGTCTTTTTCCCCAAATCTACATATCGAGATGGGTTATACATATTAAAAGTATCACCTTCATCAACACCTTTATATCTTTGAAGAGATAGTATCATAGAGTTAGTAAGATCTCTTTCTAGATAATCACCTGTCTTACGCATCTCTTCTATATCCTTAACACCTTGTTGATAAAGTGCATAGTTAGCAAGAGCCCTTCCTCCAAAACCAGTAGTAGGGTCTAAGAAATCTTCTCTTTTCTTTTTAAGGCTGCGAACATTGGAAAGAGTATTAGACTGTAAACCTTTTTCAGTAAGGTCATCTACTAAACTTGTAATACCTTTATTTATCTCATTAGCACCTTGTGCAAACTTTTCTTTATCTGGAGATAAAACAGTACCTTCTGTCTTTTGAGCTTCGGCTAACGCTTCTGCATAATCGTGTTGTTGCTGTCTATACTGAGGAACTACCATGAGCTCCTGCATAGACATAGGATTAAACGTAGCGTAATTTCGCCTCTGTGAAAATCTATTAACTACAGCCATTTTTTAAACTAAATTTCCTAGTAAGCCTTTGGCATACTCAAGAAAAGACTTATCAGTAGCTCCATCTTTTTTAGCTTGCTTATACTGTCCGTGAACATCATAACCAAACAATTGATTTACTTGACTGATACGAGTCTGTTCTGTACCAATGTTACCAATATTTTGTGCAAGATTAACAACACTATCTTGAATCATATTATTATAAGCAGCTAGATCTTGCTGATTTTGAATATCAATTTGTTGTTGAATCTGAGTATTCATTGCTTGCTGCCTGTTCTTCAAACCTTCGACTCTTGCTCTTTCTTGAGCATCTTGAATATCGGCTTGCATTGAAAGCTCACCCATAGTTCTTTGAGTTCCTGTGCTACCACTTTGCATCATAGCATTGAACAAAGCAGCATTACCACCAGAAGCTTCTCTCAAATAATTTGCTGTTGTAGACGCTGTGTCCATAACACCTTTTCTCATTTGTGATCTGTCAACAAGGTTTTCAGTGAATGTACCAAACTGTTGATATCTTGAAGCATCCATTGGTGTTGGTCTTTCTGCTGTAGCCAATGAGTATACATCAGCAGCAAGAGGAGCATATCTCAAAGGGCTAAAGCTAGCTGTACTCAAAGAGGTATCTGATGCTACATCCGACTCAGGAGTTACTGCGGATTGTTCAGGAGTTTGAATATTTTCAGTACCTGTCAAATTTGGAACTTGCAAATTTAAATTTAGATTTGCCGTTCTATCAAAACCCATAGGATCTAAAGGATTGAAAACAGGTTGTGAAGGCATATTAAGTTGCCGCATATCTAAACCATATTGCGCAACAGGTAATTCATTATTTTGCTGTGCGGCGTTTTGATAATACTTATCTCCAAAAGATTGCTTGTAAGCTTCTTGAGCTTCTGCAATACGATTCAATGTTCTCTTATTACCTCGTTGTGAAATAACATCTTCTTGGTTAATAGTAAGTGACTTAGATGCTTGAGCAAATGTTTTACCTATCGTTGACTTAGGAAGAGAAAACTCTTTAGCGAGAGTCTTATTGATTTTGAGTTTGTCAGAGTAAACAAAATCTTCTGTCATTGTTTCTCCTTGCTCTACAGAAGCATTGTTTCCAATGGGTACACCACCTAGTCCGTTTTCACTATGACTACCACCAGCTTCAATAGGTGTTAGCATACCACCCATTTGCATTGGGTGATTTCCAATGATACCTTCACTTTTTAGATATTTTTTACCAGGAGTCTTTAACATCTTAGCAGCTAATTCAGCAGGACCATGAAATCTACCTGATATAGCATGAGGTAGAGCAGTCATTGCTGCTGTGTAAGCACCCGCACTTGGGTCGTGATGTCCATAAGCATCTGCGAAATCAGAAGCTACCGCTATAGGATAAGCTGGTGTAAAGTAAGCCATGTTCTTACCAACAGCAAAAGTATTTTGAGCCGCTGTGTTCATATAAGATCTAGCTGCATTAGCAATAGGATTATCGGCAGTTGTATTTCCAGAGCGAACAACATCTATCTCAGGAAGAAGTTGACCTTGTACTCTAAATTCTTCGTAAGCTTTACGATATTCAGGACTATCTGCGGATACCATGGTGCCTTCTTTTTTACCACCATTTTCAAACCTCATTGCTGGTTCAACAGGCATGGGTGGTTCTGTAAGTTCTTGGTTTTTATTTCCACCAATTAAACCACCAAGCATACCGCCTATACCACCACCAATTGCGGTGCCTACACCAGGAATAATACTTCCTAAAAGAGCACCTGCTGTTGATCCAATTTGACCACCAGACATATATGTTTTAGAAGATTTATACTTTCTATATTTTGCCATAATTACAAATTTATTAATAGATTAGATTATAGATATAACAAAAACTACATATATGCTATACGAATGAAGCAGGAGCATCTCTGTAATTCAATATTATATCTTCAAGAACGAGTTCCTTATTACTAGCGTTATTGTATTGAAGTTTTAAATACGCATGTTGAGAACGCATTCTATTGCGAGTATTTTGTTCTCTTGGAATGTTTACCCTCCACTCTCTAAACTTACGCTTAGCGTCAACTGCTTGTAAACCAGAGTCTTGATACTGATTAAAGCACTGAATGTTTGTAAGAGTTTCAAGAGGTTGATCAGTACCACTAAGTGTAACTTGAGAGTTATATGCAATTGTATCAAAGATACAAGTGTTCAGTGGTGACGGGTTTAAAGTAAGAGTAATGTAAGATGGTGACAATACACCACCAAACTCTCCTTTATTACCTACATTCTCTTCGTAAAGATTTCCTGTAGAGTTTGTAGTAAACAATCTATCTCTCCAAGGTATGTACAGTGTTGGAGCATTACTCACAAATGAAACAAATCCTTGAACGTACTCTGAGTAGAGAACTGTATAAGAATCATTAAGACCTTTCCAGAATGTCATATAGATTTCATTCTTCTCTCTAGAGTAACCTGCTGTAACACCACCATAGTTTACAGGATTATCTGTGCTAGACACATTGTTATCCATAAACCAACTATGTAGACCCTTCATATCTGATATGGGTTCTACATTACCTCTTACCAAGCAAAACTTACTTGTCAAGTAATCATAGAAGTATATTCCATACTCTGACTTGACTAAGCTAAATTGGTGAGAACATCCTTTATTTGTAGATATGTAAACCTCATCTTGTAAAAGACTTCCTGTACCTAATGCAATAGATACACCATCAGAACCTACAGTTTGGATTCTTGGACTAATTTGAATAATACCTACACCCTCTGGTTGAAAGAAGTAAATCTGATTGTTGTACTCCATGATACCAGTAATAGGCCCAAAGCTTGAGTTAACATCAAAGAAATCAAGCTCTCTAAAGTCTGCAAAACTATCTAAAACCTCAGCGTTGATTTTAGCCTGTGAGATTTTAATTCTAGAATCATTTGTATTATTGACAACAAAGTTATGAGGCTTAGATACAACATTGATTACATTAGGCTCTCTATGAAACACCTTGTTGTATTTGTTGTATCCTGCAGCGTCGTAGTTTATCTTCTCATGTTCAGATATAGTATCTCTTGATTGATATTCATACATATCAATGTTATAACGAGATTCAATAGGTAACATCAATACATCTCGACAACCAGTGTCATTAATACCTGTTACTGGAGTAGCTACTTTTGTTTTAGTAAAAGTCCACATTCCAACAAACGTATCGCCATTGCGAACATCAATAGTTGCGTTTGTACCAGTGTACTTAGCTGTTGGAAAATATTGTGTTCTTTGAATAGCTTCATAAGTATCACCACCATACTGATTAGACAATGTTTGTTTATAATCAACCATTATAAACAAGTCTTGTAAGTTAGTTGGATTGGAAGCTAAGTAATTACCAGATCTTGATAATATGTTTTGAACACCCTCTGCACCGAAAGTTCCATTATAGATATCTACAACGATAGAAGTTTCATTATCTAGTAAACCTGTTGTTGTATTTCCTAAAGGACTTTCTTTAAATCCACTTTGAAAAGATATTTTTTTATCAGCTCTATTATTTGAAGATAGTGTTTTAAAACCAGCACTTTCAGTATAAGCAACTTGAGATTCAATATTAATTTTTGAAATTTTAAGAGTGCTACTTACTGTCGCTTTTCTATAAAAAGAACGATATCGTGATTCATTAGAAGCTAGATATTGTATAGGGTCATTCATAGAAGCTGAAATAACAGTAGGATCTGTATAATTCCAATTAAATTGAGAATTAATTGACTCAAGACTATCTTGATATTCAGATCTTCCTCCTGCAAAAGAAGACGCAACACCTATAAAGTTTAAATATTCTCCATTAAGAGAAACATCTTTTTCTGTAATCTCAGGAGAATATAAATATATTAGATTATCATCTAACATATATTTTTTATAAGAAGGAAAAGTTGCATTTGTAGTCAAACCATCATACTCGAGATTACTTTGTATTGTATCTGCTTTGATTACACCAGTACCAGCAACTTTGTTATTCCAAGTTCCCATCAAAAGTCTTGGGAAATAACTATTAGTAAACGCACCACTTTTGTTTTGATTATTATCTAATGGTGTTCTAATAGAATCTGTGATATAAGCTTGTGTAAGAATAGTAGAGTTAGCTTGGTCTCTTTCTACTCTTAAGATTTCCCATCCTATTGCGTTAGATGGTACATTGTTTACAGTAAACTCAACATACAAGTCATCAATCTCAGTATTAGAAGGACTGATAGGATGTGTATCTTGGTTAGGCATTCTTATATCACCAATCCATTTAGGAAAGCTGTATTGTCCAAACTTGTTTTTAAACCTTATTGCAAAACGATAAATCTCATCTCTCTTAAAACTTCTCTTAAAATAATTTACAGGAGTTTTAAAAGTATCAATAGCTCTTAGAACTTGAGGTTGTGAAACCTCATTGTCTGTTACTCTAGTAGCTGTAAGGATTTTGTAAGAAACATTTAATCCTTCACCACCAAGTGTAGTACCATCTTTTTGATAAATAAAACTGTTATACCATAAGTCTTGATAACTATTTAAAGTGGTATCATGAGTATAGCGAGCTTGTCTAAAATCAATATTTGTTTCAGCTTTGTTTGATGGGTTTATACAATCATGCTCATCTGGAAGATCACCAATATCATTAGCAAAAGAAGCTGCTGTAATTTGATAGTAATTTTTTCCATCTGCTTGTGGAACAATGTTTGTATCGCCAAGAGTATTTGCCTCATCAAATAGCAAAGAAGATGGTGAACCACTAGTAAATCTAAAAGCTCTCGCATCATAGTCAACTTCAAAGAATGTTTCTTTGATGTTAGCAGCTACAAGTCTATTATCTTTGATTGCAATATCCTTACATACAAAAGGATCTCCTCCTAAAAACAAAAAGTCTTCTACAGGAATATTTGCAATAACTACAGAACCGTCGTCAACAAAGCTAAAGTTCTCTGTAACTCTTTGGTCTGCAATTTGAGAAATTACAGGAGTTCCCTCAATAGTATCATATAAAACTCTATATACTTTTATATAATCGTATTTAGAATCAATATTAGATAGAGAAACTTCTAAAGATTTGTTTCCTACAGAAACAGTATTATCTACTAAGTAAGGTAGACTAAGAGAACTAATTTTAGATTCTGTACCGTTGTCAGAATACAAAGAGTATGCGTACTGTACAATACCTTGTTCAAAGCTACCACCGTTAATAAAGTTAGTTACCTCAATGTCTGAAAAGTCAGCAGAGGGGTTAATATCTAAAAGCTCTGGTGGAATGTTTATTGTATCATCATCAGCAATGTTTAGTATTCTAAGCTGATTAAAACCATCAGTAAAATAAATCTTTTGAATCTTTTCATTTTCATATCTAGATACAACCCTACGCATAGGATATTGTCTAGATACTCCTGCAGAGTTGCAATACTTTAAAGATAGAGTAGTGCCGTCCCATGTAAAAACAGTAAGGACGGCTGCGCTATCTCCAGTAGGATTACTACCATTATATGCGGTAGCAAGAATAACTAAAACATCTCTTATGTAACAGTGACCTATAATATAAAGAGGTGCTGTATTGTTACCATAATTTATATGTGGAACACTATTTAAATTATTATCATCGTCATGAACATAAGGTACTTGGGTTATTGTACCGTTTCCTCTTACAATAAATTTATCAGCTGCATTTTCAATAGAAGGCATTGTTACAGATAATGAGTTACCTTCTATGTTTGTTACAGAGAAAGCATCATCGTTCATTACAATGCGTATATTCTGCGCATCAAAGTATGTTCCCTCTCTCTGCTTTGCAGGAGAAACATCTCTATCGATTCTATTGTATGAGTATACCTTTTTCTTCATTAGTTAGGATATCTTTTTTCTTGATGTCCTACACTGTCGTAGAATTTGGACTGTGCCAATGGTTCTTTAATTAAACGAACCATCATGTTTTTGATAGTCTCCATCTCATCAGCAGATGGAATGATAGCAGCGTTCGTTGCTGCTCCTGCGTAGAAAGCTCTTTGCTGCTGCAAGTAGCCAAGTCTACCCATATCCATTGTACCAGCTAACATCATATTCTCAGCAATACGAGCTAAGATATGGTAGTACAAAAACTCTTTGATTTTAATATCGTTTGGAATGACAGGATACCCATTGTCATCTATAGGCATAACAGTAGCCGAGATGTAAATAGTGTCATTCTCAAAGTTTGTATGAATGTACTCTCCATTGATAGAGTACGTCTTTTCATTACTTGCAAAGTAATCTCTATTGTTGTGATCAATGAGATTCTTAAATGAGTTAGCAGACATTCTAAGAGCTTTACCATTCTTACGAACAGTTTTAATTCTTTTGATTTCACAAGGAAGCTTAGCTCGATATTGAATGATTTCAATTTCAAACTCTTTATCTTCTTGCAAAGTAGGAGCGCCAATAAGAAGCAATCCATCTGCTGTCAATCTTACAATTGTAGATAGATCAATTTCTTTAGCGAGAGGAGATGTGAATACTCTCTCTATAATCTCATATACGGATACATAACCTCGTGTCATCTTATTTCAAAAAAATCAATTTTACTCTTTGGGTCTTGTGCTGCTGCAGACATTTTTCTAGCATGTGCTCGTATAGGTCTAAACCTATATAAACTCTTCTTGATAAACTTTGCATTCAGCTTAGACCAGATGAATCTAAAAATATATCCATCTGTATGTCTATTAAAATGTTTTACCAAAACTTTATTCTCTTTAGCAACAGGGTCTTTGTCCCACAACTCTTTTGTTTCTTTCCAGTTGATAGGTAAAGCTTCAAAGCTTTTTTGTTTCTTCTTACCAATAAACATCTCTCCCATCTCATAAGGTAGTTGGAAAGTTTCGTTATTGAAGATCATCCTATCAAAAATTATATTAAAGAAATCTCTAGTTATGTCGCTATAAAGTTTCTTGTCAACAACTTCACTGTAGTTGTTTTTATAAAATCTATAAAACTCATCTGACTTGTAATCAGACTTGTGTTTTATCGTCGTTTGCATTATTCGCTTCGTCTCTTGGTAACTGTTCTCTCTGCAACAAACTCTGTACAACAATAGGTGCGATGTAAGCGTACAAACTTGCTTTCAATGGATACTGACTGTCTGCTGAATAACAACTTGTATTTGTAGAGCAGTCTACAAAGTTGTTAGCATCTTTAGGGTTTTCCATAAGTAGAGTAACAATAACTTGAGTCGAAGCCAAAAGCTCCACCTCAGGGTTACCAGATTTGAAATACAAGTAACCATCTGGTCCAAGTGCTGCATAAATATCTCTACTTGTAAATTCATTGTTTCCTGAAAAACGAATCTTCTCCCAAGAAATAAAAGAGAACGGTCTAGCTAACATACCATTACCTCTGATCATAAGAACCCCTGCTTGGTCACCATTGGTTGTAATAGTTGCAGGAACTTGTGTTGCAGTTCTCAATGCTTTACAACCGCTAGTGGTACAACCACATTTCATTGGGTCTACGATATTGACGTTCATACAGATTTCCTGCTTTACAGTATCGTCAATCTTTCTTCCTTTCTTAGAATAGTATAGAGCGCGTTGATTGTTAACCTCAAACAGAATCTGTCTGTTAGAGATATCTGAGTCATCAGCCAACTCTCTGATGCGCTCTCTAATACCGTATACAATTTCGTTTTCAGTCATCTCTTAATATTTAAACGGAATGTCTAGTGTAATAGGCAAACCTTCACCATTGTTCCAGAAGATCATAAACCCTGGTGTTGAAGAGTAACCCATACTCTCTGAGTAGAAGTTACCTGAGAAGATTGAAGGAACTGTATAGCAGCGATAGTTGTTTGTATCCCAGCTAACAGCTTTGGTATTCACTGGCTGCTTTTTTCTTCTGGAATGCCAGTGTCCTTCAAGTAAAAGATTAAACGCGTCTTTATTAGTAGAGTATCTAAGGATGATATCAGATGCTGGGTTTCTAGAAAATCCTAGATCACCATGTGCTGCGTTGTATACGATACCATCATACTCTTTAGAAACAATCATCCTATCCCATGTAATTGGCATATTAGGCATTGCTTTTTGAAGGAAGTAAGTAAGAATCTTAGATATACCTCCTTGTACATCTTCTTTGTTTGATGAGGTATATCTGTCGTGGTTACCTCCTATAATAACAATAGAAGAAAGGTTTACAATCTGTGAAAAGAACTCGCCAAGAATCTCATAAGAGATAGTTACCAAGTCAGCTCCATAGAGTTGAATACCCTGCCAAGAGTTTGGATGATTCATTCCTGTAAAAGACTCTATGATATCACCAAGGATAATCATATTAACTTTCTTAGCATTGAGTGCGTTGATATTGGCTGCTACTGAATGCAATGCTTTTCTTGCAATGTCGACGTCAAAGTCATGTGTTGTACGCAGTCCATGTACAAAAGCACCAATATGAAGGTCAGCAATAGATACTGTGATTTCATTACCTCCTAATTCTTTTGTTGGGATATCAAACTTCTCAGTAGATATTTTTGTCTTGACCTCTTCTCTTATTTCAGAAAGGTCACCATCAGGGTCTACTTTATATGAGAATCCCATATTACCATCAGGGGAAACCCATGTAGACTTTAGTGTTAGTCCAGGGCTTACCTCCTTGATTTTCTTTGCTTCTTTAAGAGCAGCTTCGCATTCTTCAACTGTTACTTCTTCACCTCTGTCTTCCAAAAGCAATGCAAGCCTGTTCTTACCTTCCTTAAGGTAGCCAGGCTTTTCAAGCAAGAAGTTTATGATCTGTGATTTAGTCATATGTAAAAATTGGTATTTCCAATCGTGCTACTGTGTTGTCGGGTCTGTAAGTAATACCTACTTCCCATTTGTTTTTTAGTTCATAGGATGCACCTACGCCCCAGTTAGCACCAAACTCACCGTGAAGTTTAAAACTTCTTTTAGGTTTGATTGTAACAGTACTTGACTTAAATACAGTGTCTATCCTTAAAGTAGATGGGATAAACATTTTATAGTTGTAAATATTCTTGACATATGTACCATCGGTATATGTCTCAATAGTAGCTTCTTGATTAGTATCCTTTACCTCGTATACAAATAAATTGGTATCAAGACTTTCTTCAGTTGCTTCTGAAAGCTTGACATATCCTTGTGGGATATAAGCAATGGGTTTAGTTCTAAAAGTATCCCAAGCAACACTGTCTTTGCCAGGAAGATATATTAGAGAATCGTGTCTTACAACAATATCATTTGTAACCACGTTAGGATAAGCTTGAAAATATTGATAGCATATAATAATACCAACAATAACACCCATTAGATATTTAGAACCGTGCTTCATTTTAGTTCTTTGCCTTTAGGAAATCTCTTGATCATCTTACGCTTGTCATGCTTAGATAGAGCAACATGCACCCATGCTGGCATTCTATCATCACCGTATTCCCAGATAAGTTCTGTAAAAGGAAGATTCTCTTTGATGTAATAGTAAAGCTTTTCGTTAGCTTCCATATACTGCGTACCGTTCTTAATATAAAGTTCGATATCAGCAGCCATACCATGACAATGAAAAGATCTTGCGGAGCTACCAATAGCTTCACAGAGTTGTATGTTTCTATAACCAGAGTTTACTTTAATAAACACATCACCAAACTCATTTTTAAAATGGTCTCTGGCGGGTTGCAAAACTTCTTCACAAAGAACCTTTAGGTTTATTACAGCAATATCTGGTGCTGCATTATCAATACCCAAACGATCAGCTGTTGCTGACTTTGTAAATTCTTCTAGTGAAAAGTTGTTAGATAGCTTCATTAGGCATTCGTATTAAAATTTCCGCAAAGTTATTACTTTGTTCCGACAGATACAAAGAGGCATCTTTGAAGTTATCTACGAGCATAGAGTTCTCTTGAATATTCATAAACTCAGACTTGATCCACTCTGCACCCATAAGTGCAATGGTCTCGTTTGTTCTATTCTTAATAGGTACAACAATAACAGACTTAACATTATTGTCAACATAGTAAGCTCTATAAACAGTATTAGAAATATGTTGAGTATTCATATATTTAAAACCACCTCTTGTAATTTCATATACCCAACTGTTCCACATAGGAACCTTTATATCTTGAAGTGAGAAACATCTTGGTTTAACACCAACATCAACAGACTCAAACGTACAACTCATAAGAGAGAAGTTTATTGGAGTTTCATCAACACCTCTTGACATTGCAACAGTATTGTGAAACTCAAAAATAAATGTTCTGTCTGCTCCTACATCTTTCATCAGTACATCCAAAGCTGTTTGTACTATCTGACCTTGATGAGTAAACTCTTCAATAGTCATATGATTGTTGTGTGAAGGAATTGTTTTATTATGTACATCTTGAATCTGTACACTAACAGAGTCTACCATATTTCTTTCATACTCCAACTGGTTATGAATAAGATGGTTGTCATAACCCATATATGACATAAATATAATAGTGATTGTGACAACAAGTTTACCTGTCTTGTCAAGACTATTATATAGATTTAGAAATAAAACTTTTAAATGTATCATGGTTGCAATTCAGCATCTATTCTATATGTGTTTCCACCAATTACAATATCTATATTAGTATCTACATGACTATGAACAGAAGAAAAAGTTCCTCCTGGTAATGTTATTGTTCTAAAGTTGGCATCGTTATTACAACTAGCTAAACTAATTTGTGCTGGATTTACAGAAATAGATTCAAAACCTGGATTGCTAGAATCCCAAGTTAATCCACTACCTGTTCTCAAATAACCAGTGCCCGCAGATGTTCCTAAGAAACCATCGTTAAAAGCAAGTTGTGCAATTTGAAAATCATCTATATCAGCCCATTTCAATCCTGTAGTTGTAGTGCTATCTGCTTTTAAAATATAACCGTTTGTTCCTACAGATAATGGAGAATCATTACCAGAATCATCTTTTGATAAAAGAGTTCCTTTTGTATACAACTCACTTAACTGTGCTGCTACTGACATTGCAGTATCTACAATTTGCAAACCACTATTATTACCGCTTACACTAAGCCATGCCATTTCTCCAGCATCGTGATCATAGAACATAATACTATCTTCACCAGGAGCACTTAAGGTTTTACCAGTACCTCCTTTAGCAAGTCCTAATGTACCACCAACATTATCAAGTGTGAGGTTAGCTTCATTTACATCTAAACTAATATCATTAGTATTTGCAGTAAGGGTAAGTTTATTAGAGCCTACTGCAATACCCTTGAGATTAATTTGTGTATCGGATGTAATGTCTTTAAACAAAGAAGTTCCTCCAGCTGATGAAACAGATGGGAAGAAATTAGAAAGACTATATTTAAATTCATTATTGTTTGCGTTATCAAAACCAATAACAAATAGGTTAGACTTGTCGGCACCAAATATTTGTGTGTTGCCGTAAGTAGTAAATTTATCGAACGTGATAGCCATTAGCAGTTACAATCTTTATTACAGTTACTTTTAGCCAAGTCAAATTTAAACTTAGCGTTCTCCCATTCTTTAACAGATGCTGAATCTTTTGAAGACTGAAGCAAAGCCCATGACTTAAGAGTCAAAGCTTCTACCTTTTCCACATCGCATTTGTTAGTTTCATCATATGCCACATCAAGCTTATTTGAAATACAAGAATCTAATCCGTTGTGCATGATTGTTCCAACGTAGATGTTACCTGTACCATTTGCTAGAATAACAAACTTCCAAAGACCATCTTCTAAAATAGGTTCTGTCAAACCAAATGTAGCAGCACTAATTTCTTCAATATATCTTGTTCCAATACTTGTTAAAGTAGAAGTCCAATCTAGATTTTGAGCACCACCTGTTGTTTCATAATCAACACC
>Ga0208898_1001536_pt1 | contig 15101 bp, 15 predicted proteins | sample VirMetDEL_Mar_4_FD_184513 | JGI IMG/M metagenome (GOLD analysis project Ga0208898, IMG submission 184513) | Aqueous microbial communities from the Delaware River and Bay under freshwater to marine salinity gradient to study organic matter... | ecosystem: Environmental > Aquatic > Marine >...
GGAGGGGGAGGGGGGGAAAAAGAAAAAAAAAAATTACAAATTTTAAATTATCCTAAAAAATAAATAAATAAAAAGGCAGTTCCATTCGTGGAACGTAAGACCACGTAACAACTATTAAATATGAAAGTAAATAAAGTTTATGAAACTGCAATCTCGGTGGATATGTTTGAATATTTTGAGTTATTTGAAGGAATGAAGAAAAAACATGTAAAGACGATTAAAGAAGAAGGATGTTGTGAAGTTTCTGTGACTTTACATTACGATGAAGATTCCGCACAGGGATATTACGAGGGTGTTACGTTTGAAATAGAATTTCCCAACAAGATATACAAAATTAAAACTGAATCTTTCCATTGTAATAGTCCAATGGGTATAACCTTTTTTAGTAACATAGCAGAAGATATTGACGAAGGTTACGAAGAAGACAGCGACGAAGACTAATTTTGCAAAAAATAAATTACCTTAACAACAATCCCATTAGTGGGATATAAAACCACGTAACAAAAGTTGAAAATGATTTACTCCACAACTATGGTTCACTACTTAATTAAATTCCCATTATATTCTATGGTGTTTGATTTTGTTGATACTACAAGACTGGAGCGTGAAAGTAACGGTAAAAATGTTAATGAATATCGTTATAGTTTAAATGATGACTGGGATTGTATGGGTTTAATGATAAAGCATATGTTGAGTACTTCAGGCGTACGAACTCCTGAATGGTTAGAGGACCACCCTAAATCAAATTGTAACAGAATTGCTGATAATCCAGTAGGGGCATTACACCTCACCACCACCTTTTAGACAGACAAAGAAAACTAAATAAATAAAAAGGCAGTTCCATTCGTGGAACGTAAGACCACGTAACAAATAATTAAATATGTCCAATACTTTTGTTTCTATCCCCTGCTCGCAAAGAATTTATTACAAACTCCCTGAGGGCATTGAAACTTTAGAGGACGATAGAATTGAATGGTTTGATTTTAGATACTACTTAACTATAAAATTAAAAGATAATGACGAAAAAATCGAAATAAAACCTTCTATTGAAGACGAAGAAAATTGTTATTATGAAAAAGACAAAGTAGAGTATCTAGATAAAGAAGACGTTCCTTTTTATGAAACAGATGAAGACGGCGACGAAGAAAACTAATTTACTAACTGGCAGTTCCATTCGTGGAACGTAAGACCACGTTTTATTTATTTTTCATATTAACATGCAAATCCAAAAATCCGAGCAAATCCGTACCAAATTAAAATTTGGATTTGCTTGTTTTTTTATTTTTTATTTCGTATTTCTCGTTAGTTTTTATAATATTTAATATTTTCTTTACGAGGAAATCCAAAAATCCAAATGATCTTTAAAAATTTACATGCAACTTTTTTTTTTATTTATTTTATTTTTTTTTTTATTTTTTTTTTTTTTTTTTTTTTTTTTTTTTTTTTTTTTTTTTCCAATATTTTTTTCAACTAGAAAATCCCAATTTTTGGATTTGCACGGATTTTTTATTGATAATTCACTTAAAAACATGGTGAATTATATAGTATAACAAAGTCTTTTATAAGACTAAATTTTTGTTTTTTTTATAAAAAATAATTGTACATGGTAAGGTTGTTGCAATTAAATAAAATAAAAACTGACGAGGAAATGATAAACATAAAAAACACCTTTTTAACTGGGGAAGAAGATTATTTGATTATAAATGAAGACTGTGATGCGTACCACGGAGATAAATTATTATTTAAATTTAGAAAAAATGTTTTAACCCAATCAGAAACTTTTTATAAAAATGTTATAAATTTTGCTAAAAGTTCATATAGCACAAACAGAGGATCAGCGAGTGGTAGCAATCGTAAAAATGTAGGTGATAATCCAAGAGCATATAGTAACGTCATAGGATTTATAGACGGTTTTAGTCCAAAACAAAAACAATTAATTAGACAAAAAAACTTATTTTTTGATCATAACGTTAGACCTTGCCGTTTTAACGTAGATTACTTTGAAAAGTATAATAATTTATTGCCGTACATTCAAGAAATTGATAAAAATTATCATAGTTTACTTCCAAATTATTATTCTAAACAAATGAATAAAAAAACTTTATTTAAAATTGCAGACACCTCCTTTACTACTATAACAACAAATGTAAATTATCAAACAAGCATTCATAAAGACGTTGGGGACGACCCAGAGGGATTTGGTAACTTATCTGTCATGGAAAGTGGTGATTATGTAGGAGGTGAAATTTGTTTTCCACAGTTCGAGGTTGGAATAGATTTACGTACAAATGATCTTTTATTTATGGACACACACGAGTATCACGGCAATTTTCCTATCTATAAAATGACACCAAATGCAATTAGATTATCCGTTGTTTGTTATTTAAGGCAAAAAGTTTATGAAAAAACTAAGGACGTGAATGAGGAGGATATGAATTATCATATAAATAAAATAAAAAGTATAAGAAAATCCTAAAAAAATCCAAAAATCCAAATGATCTTTAAAAATTTATATGCAACTTTTTTTTTTATTTATTTTATTTTTTTTTTTATTTTTTTTTTGAAATTTAAATTGAACTAGAAAATCCCAATTTTTGGATTTGCACGGATTTTTTTAAGTTTAAAGTTTAAATATAATTTTGTATGTACTATAATAAATGATTAGTCTATACAAAATCGTATTTGGTTTTTGCCTTCCAATAAACGGAAGAGATTATTTTAAAAAAAAAGTCGAGGTAAACATATCAGTTTGGGAAAATATTATACAATGTTCAAAATTATCGTGGCGTGAGAGAGTAAATGCCTATGAAAAATTAGGAGAACTTTACGAGTATAAATATGTTTTAGATAATGTGAAGAGTGCAAAAGTAAACATTCTTCCCGAAGATCTACAACATGTTAATACTATTGAAAATGATGACACAGATGAATCTTATTGGTATTTAGATTTAGACCATTAACGCATTTTTGATGCTGGACTTCTTTCATATGCGGCAAATTTACCACGACCCGGTTTCTTTCTTGCGGTCTTTTTTAGTTCCTTCATTTTTTCCTTATCAATACGTGTAGGAGATTCATCACGTTTTTCAGGTTTCGGTTTCTTGGGTGTCGACTTCTTTTTTTCGCTAACACCAGATAGACCAACTTTTGCTGCTGATAAATTGAGGAACTCCTCCATATCTAGATCCTGATCAACAACATCGTCATTTTTGTCAAGTGCCGCCATTAATTCTTTTTTATTCATTTTAGACCGTCCTCTAATTTTAAGTTTAGAGGCAGCTTTTCTGAGTTCCTCGACAGTCGGTGTTCCTTCTTTTAGTTTTGGCATTTTATAAAATAACACTAATATTAAAAACTGGTTTTTTTAACGCAAAATGCGAGTTTTTTATTATCTTTTTTGCATAACCTGTGGAGGTCGCATTTTATTTGCTTCCATTCTTGCTTGTGCTTGTTTTTTCATTTCCTGCATTTTAGCATTTCTTTGTTGCATTTGTTGACGTGAAACCATTTGACGCCGTTTAACTTCCTCACGCTGTTTTAGTGTCAGATTTGGACGTCTTTCGGGAGGTCTTACACCAGGTCTTACAGCAGGTCTTTCGGGTGCACGTACAACTCGTTTTTCAGGTGCACGTACAGGTGCTTTTTTTGGCGGTGCTTTACCTTCAACAGATACACCACGACGTCGAAGCAGTTGCATTAACTGCTCTTTGGTCATTTTTTTAACATCTTTAATACCTAATTCCTCCGCTTTCTTCTCTAACTCTGATTTTGATACCATTTTATTATATGAAAAATATTTTTTTTAATAAAATTAAACATAATTAACTATGAGGAACTGCTTGTATCTCACCGCTAATTGCGTTATAACTCAAATAATGCGTAAAGTTAGCATCACTCGGTTTTTTGATTGACCCCGATGTATTAGTGCCAGTAGCAATCGGTTTAACAACTAACCCACTTGTTACACTTGCCGTAGTTGCTCCAGTAGCATTTATTACGATAGAATTATTAGTTAATCCCTGCGAACCCTGACCTATAAGTATACTATCAGTCCCAGCACCTGTTGCTCCTGCTTGATTACCGATACATATAGAACTTGCCCCAACAGCACTTGTTGATCCTTGCCCTGCGTCAGTCCCAATACATATAGCATTATCACCAGGGGCACTTATCGCACCTGCTAATTTACCAATTGCTACAACCGAACTCCCTGATCCAGCAGTAGTGCATGCTCCTCCACCGATACATACAGAATAATCACCAGTTGCTTTTGATATTCCGCCGATTGCTACGCATCTTTCACCAGTCGTAGTTGCTGATAAACCCATAGAAACACTTTCTAAACCTTGTGCTACTGCTAAATCACCGACAGCAACAGTAAAGTTTTGTGTAGATGCTTCACTTGATATTCCAATAGAAACTGAACCTTGTGTTAGTGCTTTTGATTGCGTTCCTATTGCTATACTATCCTGCCCTGACCCATTAAGTCCAGAAGCAAAACCCATACAAATAGAATTATTATTAAAAGTCCCAGTTCCAAAACCAGCATTATCACCAATAAAAATTGATTTAGTAGAAGCATTTGCGGTGCTTCCCAATCCAGATGCTCTACCTATCATTATTGTATCACTTCCTACTCCGTTATATCCAGCACCTGCTCCAATAACTACTGCCTCTTCACCAAATACAGTTGCTCCTCCTAATGCGGATGGGCCGATTACTACATTATCAGCACCGCAACCTAATTGTGCAACAGAGTTCGCAAAAGCACCTGTTTCAGTTCCACCAATTATTACACTATCATTTCCTACGTTACTACCGGTAAGACCAGCATTCACACCAATAGCAACTACGCCTGAATTTGTAATACCACTTATAGCACCTTCGCCAATTCCAATATTATTATTAGAAGCAGTTGCATCCCCTAATTCATCTAGACCTTTTACACGTTTTTGTAATTGGTTCTCTACAAAAGGATGTGTGTTTTCGCCAACGAATACCATTATTACTATTATAAATAAATATTTTATTCTTAATTATTATCCGTATTTTCTGTTTCTGTTGCTGGTTGCGATGCCTCGGTGGAATCCTGCGGTTCATCAGTTTGTGTTGTTGTACCATACGGATCATATCCGGTTGGTCGGTAAATATAACTTGGAAATTCAGTTTGAAATGTTGACTGGTATTCCGTATCGCTCGGGTTCATCCATGTACCGCTAAACTTGCCATCGGGTTCATAGACTGGTATTGGTTGACCATACTGGACTCCTGCTATTTCTAATTGCGTTAACTGTGCGTTTCTATCAGAGATCATGCTAGTAAAATGTGCTAATAAATCAGGATCTATCGCTTCATTATTTCTTCCTACTGTTTCGCCCGGTGATAATTCACCATTTTGTAAATTAATGTTCAACCCTAATGCTAAAAGTGCTGCACTAGAATATCCTAAATATCTTGTGTGGTCTTCATTATATAATGCTTGGTAATACGCTAACTGGCTTGAATTTAATGCACCCATAGCACTTGCGGCGTTAACCATTTGACCGGCAGGATTTAATTCTGTATATACTCTAAATTGATCGCCATTGTTAACTGCTAACTGTAATTGATTAATTATTGTTTGCCAAGCAGCGTCATCTGCATCATCTACATTTTCTACTTGGTATTGTTTCATATAACTTAAATATAAATAATTAATATCTTTAGCATCAGGACCGGGAATAGATAAACGACTAAAACCTTGTGCAGATTTCATGTATGCTAAATCGGCATCTAAATCTTGGAGTGTATTAGTGTTATATGTATAAGAGTCTTGAAAAACTTTACCACCTTCGGATCCCATAGTTGCTAAATTATAGTCATAAAGTCCTAATTGTTCTTTTAAATTTGTTTCGAGTGCTAATTTTGCATTTTGTATTGTAGAAACATCGAAATCATTATCTTCCGTCGGATCTAATGAAAACCAACTAGGTAAAGCATTTATATTATCGTCGCTAAACTCTTCTATATTCGTAAATTGACTTGTTTGTGCGTCCCAGGCAGCATTAATAGAAAAATAATAAGGGTCTGAAAGTATATCTAAATAATCTTGTTGAATTAAACTTAACGGGGGAACATAAGCAGGTCTTAATTTATTTAATCCAGTTAAATCTGATGCTATTGTCGGATCTTGTTGTAATTGGTCTAGTTGATATAAAAAGTATTGCCTTACTTTTGTTTGTTCCGGTGGTATAGTAGAAATTAATTTTTTATAACTTGATACTTGAGCATTAGCAACTGCTTGTTTTACTTCGAGTTCAACTTGCGTATTTTCTTGGTCATAAAAACTATTATCTTCTGTGATAGTTTGAAATTGGTCCGAATCTAAAAAATCAGGGTCATTTATATTATCAGGTAATCCCATAAGTTGAAGTGTACTTTTTGGCAATCCTGCAAAAATAAATGGATTTTGTTTAAATTCTGCTAACGCTTTTGCCGTATCTTTTTCGCTGTATCCGTTAACGCTACCATAACCATAACTTCCATTTTCTTGGACGTATCTGCTAACATATAATGGTCTATTATTTTCTTGTGCATAATTTATCTGACCCTGATATTTTGTAATCGTTGTGCTCATTGCTTTATCAGGTGCTAATCCAGCACCCGTGTATGAATCATATTCTTGTTTTATAGAATTATACATTAACTGAAAATAAGAATATGCCTGACCCTCCGTAGGATTTGTATAATCTACCGAGTAATACCCCGGTGAAGTTTGTCCACCACCTACACCTCCCATACCTCCCTGACCCTCGCCCGTGTTGTCGTTAGGTGCATGATAAACTAACGGAAAACCTGTAAAAATAGTTCTATATGCTTCCATAGCAGAATATCCACCATTGATTGCTTCTTGAAATTTTGTAGTATTATTTAAATAATATTTCATATAATTTAGATAACTTGTAGTCTGATAAGACCCATATTGGTCGTGTGTTGTATCTCTAAAACTATTAGGAGCACCTTCTGGTAGAGGCATAACTAAATTATCTCGTGTAGAGTTTGATGCTTTAACCATAAAATTTTGAGGTGGTTGTGATGCTAAATTTTCCCAAATCTGAAACCCTACCCCTACAAATGTTAATAACAATCCTATTGGACCCATTGCTCTGCTTAAACCGCCAACAATCATCGAAGCGATTCTCGAACCAACTAACGCACGTGTTGCTATAAGTGATGGTTTTGTAATTGATAACCATATACCTCGCTCTACAAATGAAGACCCCGCTGCTAATAATCCACCTGCTCCCGCTAAAATTTTTTGTCCTACGGAAGTATCCTCTACAACTGCATCTATTTCTGAAATGGCTGTTGCCGTGTCCGTAGCACTTAATCTACTACCTAATAAATCAGTATATAATACTCTTGAACTTCGTAAACCTTTTGCGGCTCTAATTAAATTACTTGTACCATCGGCGGAAATTTTTATTTTACCTCCTGCCATGGGGGCATCACCCTTTAATAAAGTTAATACTTCTGATGGTTGTATATCTATTTCGGGATCTATTGCTAATGTTTCTGCCATACCTTCGGCATTTGCTGTTATTGTTTCATTTGCCTCATTTAATGCCGTAGTATATTCTGTTGGTAATTCATCGGAAACCGGTAATTTTAGTTCATTTTTAACTTCATTATTTGCGTCCGTTGGTATTTGTTCTACTTTTTGTTCACGATTCGTTGCCATATCCGATTTTTCTTGTCTGGCAGATAAAAGTTTTTGTTTTAAGTCATCTATTATGTCTTGTTCTTTTTTTGCTTTTGCGAGTGCCGGTCTTAATCTTCTGTCGTTAACGGCATTTTTAATATTTTTATTTGCGGTTGCTAATCTTCCTTGTGCGAGTTTAATATCATAATTTAAATTTTTAATTTTAGCATCTACTTCAGTATAATCAGGCGTTTTTAACTCATTTAATTGAACTTTTACCTTATTATCTCTATATTTTATCCCTAAATTTGCTATTTTCGTCTGATTACTATTTTTAACAAAATTTGCCGCATCCAAAGTTTGTTGTGAAGCATTGGCAGGTTCCGCATAAAGTGTTGGCGATTCACCAGCTTCCACAAGTTGTGTATATGCGTCAGAATTATTTCTAGCACTTATTGCTTGGCGTAATATGTTTCTTTTTGTAATAAAAGCTGATAATCTTGTGGCATAAAGCGGTTTTAAACTTTCGGCAAGTTTAAGTTTATTTATAGCGTTCTCAAAAAATAAACTTCCATTTGGGCCTTTAATATCATCTACCGCCTTGGTCGCTTTGGTTACCGCATTATTTAATTTTCTTCCTGTATCATCTATATCATTTTTGGCAACGTTTAATTCTGTTTTTAGTTCTTCAATATTAGCGTCTGCTTCATTTAAAGTTGTTTTATTTACATAATTTTTAATTGCTTGTTGTTGTGCTTCCGTTTGTGCTGATCTCATACTTCTATCTATTTTACCCTGAATGGTATTTAAATTTGTTGTAATGTCTGCCGTAAGATAATTTGTATCATCCGCATATTGTTGAAATCCTGTAACTTCTTCGGGAAATGTCGGTCGGTATCGTTTGTTAACATCTTTAATTGCGTCATTTGAGTCTTTATAAACTGCGTCGAATGCATTTCTTTGATTAAAATATGTAGTATAAGAAGCAGTCGATTCGGTATTTAGTCTTCGTAATTCAGACAACATTGTTTTAATTTTTTGGTGCTGTTCAAGTAGTGATCGAGTAGGATCACCACCTGCTTTCATTTCGTTAAATTTTAAATATTCTTTCATAACTTCTTGATTATAGTCTACCGCTTTTTTCTGGGCAATTTTAAAATTATTAAATTTAGTTTGCAAAGGTTGTATTTGATTCTCGATTAAATTTAATTGTGTAGTTTTTATATCATCATAGTAATTTCCGATAGACGTTTCATAATCACCGCCATCATTTATAATTTTTTCTATTTCTCCCTGCGAGATATTAATTTTTGTACCATTTGTTTCGTCATAAGAATCTAATGCTTCTTGAACTTTAACTTCTTGTTCACCTTCCCAATTTATACCTTGTGTTTCTGCTTGGTCTATTGAATTTTGAGCGACTTCAGCAGCATAATTTAATGATTTTATTCTATAATCCATTTGCTGATCAATATCGTTCGGTTTTATAGCTAAACTTTGGTAATTAGAATCTTGACCTTGAAGATAATTATCGCCTTGAACCAGACTTTTATAATTGTTATATTTCTGATTGTAAATTTGTAATTTTGATTGTAAATCAGCATTTAAATTTTGTAATTCACCTTTTATTTTATTTGCTTGTGCTAAAAGTGCGGGTCGTCTACTTGATGTTGCCGTTCGTAACTGTTTAATTATAGCATAACCTTGCATGTTTTTTGCAGAAACAATTCCCTCTGCTATTTTTAGTTGATTGAAACTTGCTGTAACTTCACCCTCTAAAATTGGTATATAGTAATCATAATAAGCTACATTAGAGTCATAAAATTCGTTTAAAAACGGTCTAATCGCTTCCGGTTTGAGATCTTTTGTTTTATATCTTAAAAGATTTTTATAATATGTGTTAAGTGTTATATTCCTATCGTTTTTTAATTGTTCTACTGCAGTTTCAAATGGATCTATTTGCACGGAAGGTTCTGGGTCTACTATTGGGTCCGGATCAGGTTCGGGGTCGGGTTCAGTATCAGGTAATTCAATTCCTCCCTCATCATCCGGTTGTAATAAAGGTTGTTTTTCTTCGGGTTTAGTAATTTCTCTTTTAATTGTATCAGGTTTCGGACCTAGTAGTGGTTCATCTTCATCACCAGGAGGCCCAGGTGGTGGATCTGGTGGTGGTTCATCAACAGGTTCAACAGGTTCATCCGCTGGTACAGGTTCATCCACCGGTCCTTGCGGTTCTGGTTCTAAATCAGGTAAATCTTCTAAATCGGGGTCTTCTATATCAGGCATTTCAATCTCACCTGGGTCATCTTGAATTAATGGTATTCTATCTTGTTGAAAATCTACTCGTGTGGTTCGAAGTTTTCTCTGAAAATTTGGATCTCTTGCAGAAGGTTTTGGAACTCGAGTTTTTTTAGGAATTAAACTTTGTGTTTCGTCAGGAAATTCTACATCATAAGGATTAAATCTAGTAAAATCTCTTACACCAATTTGTGATCTTCTAAACATTTTTTCGTAAGCATATTTTCCTGCCGCTCCTGTCATAAGTGCAGGTCCGACAAAATTACTAGAATAATACGCTAATTTGTGTACGAGAGGATGATAATTTAGTAGGGATAATTCAGCATTACCCATTATGTCATTTATTTCTTTTATGGTGTAACCCTCGCCCAATAATTCATTAAATATATCAGACGCATTTTTAAAACTAGGACGCCATGAATCGAAAGCAGCAACTTTTGGTACAATCGGAAGTTCTTTGTCTGGTTCTGTGTCGTCTGGTTCATCAATCGGAACTGTATCTTCTATCTCGGGTTCTTCGGGTGCCTCGGGAATAAAAGGTGTATCCGGAAAAGTATATTTAAGTCTTGCTTTATTAAAACTTTCTAGTGTTTCAAAAAATTCAAAATTTTTACACACCAATTTAGTTCTATTTTCGGGTTCTTTACAATATTTTATTTTTTCTTTTTCGTTGCAATCTTTACACTTACTGCAATCATCGCACGTCATTATTAAAAATAAAATATTATAAATTTAAATTAACAAACCCACTCTAATTTTTTTTTACATATTACCAAAATTACCACGTGGTGTGGGTAACTCTTTGAGCACTGGGAATTGTGTCATCGCTCCGGTTCGCTGATCTCTTGCGAAACCAGTAGGAACTTGCCAAGCATTTGTTGCCTTTACGGGCGGTCGACGTAGAACTCTAATGTGGTTATAGCATGGTTGGCAAGGCATGACCCCCCTTACTGCACCTAGATTGGTCATTACATTTAAATCTAATGGATGAGTGTCAATTCCTTGATAATACAACTTACCTAATGTACTTTTATTATATAATCTATTCGTAAAACCTCCTGTCTGCCCTACATTCTGTAGCGGTAATGTTTTTGTGATATTAGGACCTCTTTCGACCGAGCGAAGTCCAATTGGTGCTGTTGTTTCTCCTAACTTTGTCATATACCTTATACATAATATTTTTTTTTATTATTTTAAACCCGATTATAATACTTATCAACCATTTCATCACGAGCATTTGTTGCTAATATATAAGCAAATAATTCACCATATGTTTTAACACTAAAACCTATTCTTTTATAGTTTCCTTTATCATCATACCAATGTGCTCTAAAAGAATTTCTATATTTTTCATAAGTATAACCTATGGCATTCAGTTTATTTCTTTGATTATTGGACGCCGTAACCATTCTTAAATTTGATAAATCATTATTTAACTTATCATTATCTTTATGGTCTACTTCTAGTTTTTCATTAAAATCAACTAAAAAAGTTTCAGCAACTAATCTGTGAATTGTTTTATGTACTTTTTTTTTATTAATATATAAATTGGTGGTTAAATATCCATAGCGATCTGTACTAATTTTCATTAAATGTCTATACTCTTTACCAACTTTTTCTCTACCCGAGGGACTTCTAGTACTTAATACTTTACCACACTTACTAATATAGTATTTTTCTATGTTAGGAATTGGGTAAAAATCAATTCCCTCGTAGGAAATCATTTTTTATATTTATATATGTATTATTTTTAAGTGTATTTTTTTTTATTTTTAAACTTAACTTATGATCGACACGGCTCTGCCCGGCATTACCCGCAATGTAGCAGTAGTTTCTACTACGATGAAGGAGTTGTATGGTTCGTCAGCGATGAAAGTAGTTCCGGTGGTATTTAAGAGGCCTTGAAGGTTAGCGGATCGGCTATCAATTCCACTTAAAATTCTGCCATCTTCCGAACCTGCCATATTTAATCGGAGGCACTGGACGAAGTTTGATTTAAGGTACTGTGCCATGGTTAGCTGATCGTTAACATATTTGCCCGGCGGTAGATTGTGACCAGAAAAGGCTAGTAGCTGTGAAGAGGTTAGCGGAGTCTGTGGGATCATAGCTCCGTTTAACTGATACTGCATTTCCATACCAACTACAGGCTGCTGGAAGCACTCCCAAGCGGCGGTGTATTTTTCCTCACCAGTGCCACGTTTTGATTCAATGACAGGATTAGGTGCGTAACCTAGAACAGGAATGGGTGCGGCCTGAGCGGTGTATGGGTATTTGCGTCCAGTTGCCTCGGAGCCAACTTTTGCTGCACCGTTGTACTGCCAAGCACTCCAGATGCGATCGATACTCTGTGAGCTAACCTGGAAGCGTGATGAACCATTGTGACCCTGAGAGAAAGAGTAGTATGCTTTAAAGGGAACTTCTAAAAATGATTGCTGTGCAAGCATTTCTGTGAGCATATTATCATACGAAACGTCAGCCAAAGAAATAAGTTCACATGTGGCGAATACGTTAGATACTTCGTATGTAGCAGGAGTGCCAACGGTGGAATCTGTGAAAGCAGTTCCGTCGGCAGTGGAAATAAGTGCTGCACCAGCACCATTTGTAGCGGAAGCAGTTAGAACAACATTGGATGCCATATAAATTCTTATCTGGACATCGGGTAAAAGGCTGAGATCTAGGTATCGAGGTGCTGCACTTCCTAAAAAGCCTTCCCACCGGTCAATTACGAAAGGTGAATCGGAAGTAGAGAGGAATGCACCCGGAACAGGTTCAACGGCACCACCGGCGGCGATCGCAGCACCATCTAGAGGATTGACTAAACGGACAATATCGGGGTGACCCGCAACAGGATTACAGAGCTGGTCGCATAGAGCTTCTTTTACTTTTACTAGAGTATTGTAATATTGAACACCCTGAGCAAGCTGAACTCCACCTGCTAGAATTTCAACACGCTGGATTAGAGACTGAATGCCATTGGGTAGACGAGCAGTTGTTCCAGTCACTGACGCTGCCAGATGGAGTTGGAAACTTTTTAGATCCATGATGCTATTCGACGGTAGATTCACGGTTAGAATATCACCTGCAACGATACCTGAGGTCTTCCCCTGTGGCATTATCTTAAAGGTATTTGTGGAAAATCCACTTAACTGGTTGGAAAAGTACGATAGAGCGTCATTCATAAGGCCCGACATATTTGTTATTAATATAAGTAAATTATTTTTTTTTTATTTTTTAAACTTACCTTATTCAACGCCGAGATTGTGCTAAACGGGTAAACATGCTATTTCTTGTAAAGTCATTGCCATGAGATTGATTATTTGGAACATTAGAAGTAAATCTTGGTGGTAATTCCCCGGGCATATTTTGCTGTTCGGCACCCTGTTGGATTACTGCTCGTTCTATAACTTCAACTCTAATAACCGCTTGGAAATTAATATTGTAATTAGGCGTTCCGATAGTCGGATTTGCATTATCTTTGATTAATTCATTATTATTTTTATTTGTTAAAAATAGTTCTAAAGTGGGTATTGTTCGCTGGGCAATATCCATTTGCCAAGTATTACCACCGCTATTTGTATAATAAATAGTTTCTGTGTTCATTGGGAAACATGCAAAAATATTTGAAGCAGATAAAGATTCGCTTGACTGTACACTTTGACGCTGGTTAAAGTTATCTGACTGGTAATTTGTTGAGGTTACATTTGTGCGTAGAAATAACATTTTATTAATATTTAATTGTGCTTTAAAAACTGTTCTAATCTGAACTTTAATTGTTGCACGAGCAGCAGCACCTGTTCCACTAATAGTTGTTGCGTAAGACATATTAAATAATTGATTTTGAGAGCCGTTTGTAGTATCTTCGGGTTTCCAGTAAACACCACCAGTTGCCCAAGTAGCTCCCTGCTGTGCTGTTGTGCCAGTTGGATTTGGCCAACTTGTTTGTTGTAAATATCCTTTACGTCCTCCAACTTGTAAATATACATCTGAATCTTGATATGATTGAACTTGAATGGCAGTTGTTACATCTGTATTATCTACTAAACTTCCTGAGGTTAATGTCGGACTAGTTTGTCCTGAACCTGCTGCACCCCAGTATTGCGTATTTTGTTGAACTATGGTAAATTGAGCGGCGAGTCCATTGTATCCTCCCTGCGAGTAATATCCTAATTCATCATAAGTTCTAATCGGTTTTGTAATTCCCGCTGTAACACCTCCATTGAATGCTTGTGGGGCGGGAGTTCCATCACGATCTACGGCAGGATACAGTGCTGTTCCTTGACCCCATATTCCGTTAAAAGTATAAGTCCAATTAGCTGTAGTAAATCCTGCTGTTTGAAAATTAAGTGCGATTGTATTTGCAGCATCGGTCATAATATCCTGAAATTGAGTATATCTTGGCATAATTAAATAATTATGGGTTAACTGTGGACTAGGCAACGCATCTCCATCAGCATTTTTTGGAAGTATATTTGAACCAAAAAAAGTATATATTTTTTGATCTAATGCAGCATGATTATCGAAACTATTTGGTGCCATAAAAGATTCTAATTTTAATCTAATGAACTGATTATCCGAAGCAACAATATTTAAATTTTGTAAAGGAATTACCATTCTTTGACCGTTGTAAGCAATGTCCGAATTTGTATCTTCATTTCTATCCTCAGAATTTAAAAATATATTTCTACGGGAAACGACTATCTCTTCTTGATTAGACATATTACTATTAACATTTTATTTTTTTATTTTAATTTAAACTTAAATTTGCTAAATGTGCAGTCTCCATAGAATAATTTCCTTTTAATTCCTCGTCAGGGTCATATCCACCTTTGATAACTTTAATGGGGTCTAAATGTCCTACGGGTTCTTTTTTAACAAGTCGCTCTGATTCAGGAAGTGCTTTATGATCATCCATCATCTTTTTTAATTCAGAGTCACTTCGACCCCATAACCAATCATAAAGCATATCAATATAATATTCGGTCATTTTTGGATATTGTTCGGCAAGTTCCTTTACTTTTGCATTTTTAATTTCTATTTCTTCATCAGTATAATTTTTAAAATTAGAATTTTTTGCTCGTGGACAAGTTTTTAATAATTCTTCCATTTATTATTTTATTTATTT
>Ga0208898_1001537_pt1 | contig 15094 bp, 15 predicted proteins | sample VirMetDEL_Mar_4_FD_184513 | JGI IMG/M metagenome (GOLD analysis project Ga0208898, IMG submission 184513) | Aqueous microbial communities from the Delaware River and Bay under freshwater to marine salinity gradient to study organic matter... | ecosystem: Environmental > Aquatic > Marine >...
CGCTGAACTTGGGTAATCATATAACAAACCACCTACTGGACTACCAGCATACATAGCGTAATAGTTGTTAATGTTTGTTTCTATTGCCAAAGAATTTGAACTTTGGTCTGATTTATAAATAATAATTTCTTGAATACTTCCATCCCATTCTCTTCCAGCATTGTCTTGGTCGCCACTAATTCTAAAATCATAAGTAGGAACAGGGTTGTTTGTAATACTATCAGAAGCATTATATGTTTCTGTTCCATTTAATCTAAATGTTTGTAAACCATTCGATAAAAATAAATTCATCAAATTTTGGTTGGTAGATGCTGAAGAAAGAACTTCATTTGTTATATCAGGGTAATAATAAAATCTATTAGTTGATACCGCATTTCTAATTATAATCCCTGCATTATTTAATTCTGACTGTTCTATAATGTGTTTTACAGATAAAACATTATTAGATTGACAAGTTATAAATATAGATAACGGAACTGGATTAACCTTTAAAACTGAATTAGACAAAAAGTCATCCGTACCATCAAAGTCCACCGCAGGTCTCCCGTTTTCCTCTACCAATACCCCTGCATCCACTATCTTAGGTTGACTTGTAGCAGTATTTTGTACCGCATCATTGCTATTACCTGATTGGTCGTACCATGTAGTTACAAAACCATTCCTGTCTTGTGCATATATGTTATAATAGTCGTTAATGTTTGTTTCTATGCTGGTTCGGTTGGAGGATTGGTCGGAATTATAAAATATAATCTCTTGCACATTACCATCATATATAAACGCAGAAGAATAATATCCCCATCGAATACCCCCCGTAAATTGAGAAGAATCACCATCAAGACTTGTCATCAAAACTTGACTATTCGTGGATAATAATGTGTGCAAATCATCTCTGGTCACTGGACTTTCTGTGCTACTATTTACATATAAAGAAGGAGTTCCGTAATTTGAATGTAAAGTAGTTGATGTATTTCCATCTTGAGCGGCATAAGCATATCTTAATGTTGAGAGCGAATCTTTAAAGACTATAAGTCCATCATCGTTAGTTTTATGAACTTGGAAAAAGTCTTGTCGTGATGATGCTGCTATTGGAATTAATAAACCTTTTGAAATTGATTGGTTTATTAAAATAGAAGGCTTACCACCATCAGTAATAGTAGAACCAGCATTTACTATCTTAGGTTGGTTAGCAGCAGTACCTTGTGTAGCATCGTTGCTGTTACCGCTTTGGTCGTACCATGTAGTAACAAAACCGTTATCACTTGCCGTATTACCTACCCATGCTAATAAAGTGCCGTCTGTTATTTCATCTGCTGTAAAGTCCGACTCTGCATTATCTACTGACCTGCGAACCCTTATAACTGAACCAGTATAACTTGTTTTTAAATTTCTCAAACTATATGCCGCCGCCGCATCTGCTGTATCTAATGGTAAAGCTGTAGATTCATTCACCCAGTTTTCTAAAGTACCATTAATTATTTCTTTTGGAGTAAAACCTTGCTCTGCATTATCTGAACTTCTCCTAACTGTAATAACATCATTCCCTACAAAGCTATTGTTTAAGTATCTTAAGCTATATGCAACTGCAGCAGCACCACTATCTAATAAAAAATATGGAACTTTATATATTCCAAAACTAGGATGATGTCTTCTATATATTCCGAAACTATCTTTCATTAGGCGTATATTGTATTTAATTTATTCATAGTTACTTTATTATGTAGGTAAATGAAAAAGGCACTAACATATTTCCCGTAGTACTCGGATAGCATCTAAATTCAGCAAAATTACTTCCACCATAAATTGAAAAAACAATATTTGTGCTAAATGAGGCTTTATAGCTTCCTGTTCCTCCCAAATTCCACTCGTCTGTAAACGTTGACGCAATAGGCAATGAACAGCTAACCCTTGTTAGCGTTCCAGTTGCAGTTGCATCAATAGAAATCCTACCGCTAACAGTTACAACATCACCAACCCTCATATATTGACATTCATTTGCAGTCGTAGCGTCTACATTTGCTAAACCCGCAACAGTCGGTGTATATGTTCCACTTTCAATTATCAACTCCTTCTTCTTCAAAGTAGTCCCATCCCAAATAGCTACTGTATCAGAAGTTCCTGTTGCTGCTTGTGCTGTTATATAACCGTCGTTTGTTATACTTGCGACTGTTCCTGTGGAGTTCCAAAATTGTGCAATGTCACCTGTGCTTCCAGCATGTTCTTGGTCAATTATCAATGCAGGGTTTGCGTCTGCAATGTTTCGGTTTATGTACGGTGCGTTATCGTATGTACTGGCAAAGTAAAACTGCCCTTTGCCATGTGAGGGGCTTGACATTCCTCTGGTTCCATGTATATGAACCTGCCCTGTTGTGAATTGCCCATCCGTACCGCTTATATCTAAATCATCCCCATTCCACAATAAAACCTTACTGCCACCACTACCACCGCTAAAAGATATATCATTACCACCACCCGTAATTGTCCTATCACCTGTCAGCGTTCCATCTGCTGTGTAGATGTTATCTACTAAAAGAGGTATATTTTCCTCTATAATATTAGCAGTAGTTAAGTTGGAGTAATCTGCTCCACTTATCTTTAACCAATAGATTAAAGCTACAGGATAACTACTAGGAGTGCCACTAAGGACATAATTACCGCTACTATCGAAAGAGGTAACGTCCACTTGGACACCTCCTGCGGTTTGGGGTAAACTTCCTGTTGGGACTCCGTCAATGGTGCTGACAAGGGCATCTGCCCCTCCCGCAAGTTGGTTGAGAAGGATTGTTCCTCCTGTGGGAACTGTAACTGTTCCCGTTGTGCTATTAATTTCTTGATAATAGGCGATTTTGTGTTCATTTGTATCTGATTTTGCCGTGACTCCGTGTATTCCAAATCCATTCATTAGTATAAATTATTCCAAGTTGAACCATCACAACCTACGTGTTTATTAGTAGTTGTATTATATACAATAGCTCCTTCATGCTGGGCCGCATTTAACGCATTTATTTCAGTTGTAGTAAGTTCTTTCATTTTAGCTATGTAACCAAACTCTACTAGTTGTCTAGCTATTGTAAAAGATAACGCAGTATCTAAGTCTCCTCCATTAGTTGTAGTAGATTTAACTCCTATATGCAAGTTACCCGCACCATTATTTCCAAGTTTTTCATGTACTAATGCAGCTCCTACAGTTTGTCCTGCAGTTAAGTCTCCGTCACTACTTAGGCCAATAGCTGCAAAATCATTTACACTAGCATTCCTAAGACTTGCTACCATTAAGTAATCATCTGCATCTCCTGAAATAGCTCCAACATTACTAGCATTTAATTCTGAACCACTTTGATCAAATACAGTAAATACTGCACCATCTATAGCCCCATTACCTGAAGCTGCAGAACTTCCTCCTCTATTAATAGATACGTGTCTTTGTATAAAGTAAGAGTGCTCTGATTGGTCTCCTCTAGTTTTAAATCCAGTGTTTGTACCTCCATCTTCTTCTACAGAGAAGCCCCCGTGGTCATTAGAGTCTACAAACATTGTAACTACTCCTAAACCTACATTCTGATTTTTAACTTGAAAAGCTTTTTTATCAGCAGCTCCAGCGCTTACAAATATAGTATCTCCATCAAAAGTCATTCTAGAAGAAGTCTCTATAGTTCCGTCCGAACCTATGTATAACATCTCTCCAGGATTACCAGTTATTTGTATATTAGATGCATCTAAAAAATCTGTTAAATTTACCCAATCCCCAAAAACAGAGCTGCTTGGTGTAGATGTTTTACAAACATTATAAGCTACATATAATTTGTTTAGATCTGAAGCATTTATTATCATGATTTATCTACTATTGATATTTTAGTAATTAATTGCTGATCTATATAAGTAAATTCAGGTATTAAACTTACTTGATATTCTTCTAGTAATTCTTGTAATTTTCCCTGAAATGCAGCTAGTTCTCCCTTACGTATTTCTTTAAGTCTTTCTTCTAATTCTTTTCTATCTTCCATTATGCTCTAGATACTAGTATTAAAAATGTTGTTCCACTTCCTGATGCAGGATCGTAGGTTATATCCAAAGAACAGATGTCTCCCTTCTCTCCTCCACTAAAATTAGCAGCGGCTCCTGCCGGTAAATCTCCTGAAGATCCTGCAATAGTTATTTGTCCTGCATTATTTCCTGAGTTATAAATTGTGGCTTTGTGAAAACCTTTACGAATAGTACCAGCACTAGTAGTAGATAGTAGTGAGGGTGTGAAATATGCAGATCCTGTATTTTTAACTATTTTCTCTAATAGTTGTATATCTTTTTGTTCCATTATTATTAGTTAATTCTTTGTACGGCAATTTGCCAAAATAATTTTCCAGTTGTTGGAGTTGAGGCTCCGGCATCACTGCCTATTTTAATAGTTTGTCCGGCATTAAACAAGTTATTACTATCTGTAGGATAGCTGTCTATATCTGTTGGATTATCTATATTTAATAGAAAGTTAGCAGCATTACCGGTAGTTATAGTTTTATTAGTTTTTAGTAAACTATTAGCTCCTCCATGATCTGTTAACGTAAGGTCTACATTATGTGATACAGCATCAACAACCGAAACAACAGCTTCACGGACAAAACAATTCCAAGGCACTTTAATTTGTGCTTCTGCTGTAGCTCCTCCTGAGACGCAGTTTAAAAAGCCGTAAAACATCTCATAACGAATCTTATTACTATCTTTTAGCATAGATGTAGTAATTACATCATTAGCTATAGTAGTGTCTAATTCGGTATCTCCTGCAGAATCTTCTGATGTAGTTGAAGCTGTTACGTTACCTATCATAGTCACGGTTTGTGATAATAGAGTTCTAGCTTCTGCTACGGTTAGATGTTGCGGATTAGCAGCTCCGCCGGAATCATTACCAATAAAACCATCAGCTGCCATCTGCGCCATCTTACCTAAAGTAACGTCGTTATTAGCGATTTTATCAGTAGTAATATTAGCATCTAGTACTTTAGCTGTGGTTATTGCATCATCTTGTACATGCTCAGTAGTTACAGTAGAATTTTGTTTCCAGTCAGGAGTAAAATATACTTCCCATGATCCGTCATACGTAGCATCTACAGTAAATTTTTTAGAAGCTAGTTCGCCAGGCAAAACTGTGCCTAATATTGTCATATTGTTAGATCCTTCTAAGTAATTAGAAGTTCCTGTAAAATCACAAATTAATCTAACAGTAGTACCATTAAGCGGTGCTCCATTAGCTGTAATAGCGACTGCTCCTGCAAAATTATAAGTAGAAGTTATAGAGTATTCAAAATTTCCTCCTGGAGCAACGTCAATTACTATATTACTAGAAGTATGGGTTATTGTTTTTAATTCTCTAGGATTCATTATGTTTTATTTAAAGAAATAGTTGTATTATAAATATCTACTGACCCTGTTACTGATCCACTATACAAGTTTAATCCAAAGGAATTAGTAGCACTAGTTAAGTTATTACACGAAGTAGATGTTGCATATAAATCCACTCTAGAATTTCCTCCTTGCGCAGTTTTATACATAAAAATTCTCACAGATGTTGCTGATAATCTTTTTACTTTAAGCTTAAACTCAGCAGCGGCTGTAGTGCTATAAGGAAAATAGTATGAGCAACTTAGTGCTCCTCTATAATAAGCATCAGGATTAACTAACGGAGCACCGTTAAATACAAAAGCCATTTGATCGTATGATGCAGGGGTTGAATCCCCGCCAGTACCAAATACTACAAAATCTATCTCATCACCATCTGAGGCTAAAGTATTGATAGGTAATGTATAGCTAAAGGCTGTGGATTCCCAAGAAGTGTTAGTAGCAGTAGTATAAGCCGTAGTATCCGAAACTAATATTTTAGTTCCATCAGACCCATCAGATCCTGCGGCACCTGTACTACCAGCAGGTCCTATTTGCCCAATACCTGTTAAATCTAAAGGTAAGCAATTTTGACACATTAGCAGTTACATTTTAATGAAGTTAAATAATTACTTAAAGATGTGTACATTGCCTTGGCTTGAGTCGTATCTCCACAAATTTCTTCACCCTGTAAAGCCATTAGTTTTGAAAATCCTACTAGCCATTTATCTTTAAACGAAGACATAGCACAAGGACAAGTACCATCAATAAATTTTTTAGCAAGTGTCATAAGCTGACACCATAAATCTGCCGTTACCAATTTCTTTACTGTATAAGTGTAATCAACACTAGTTACAGTTACCGTATACACAAAAGTATATACACCATCTGTAAATTTAGTAGAGAAATAGTCTGTACTACTACTTTCAAAGCTAGTTAAAGCTAAAGTTGTATCGGCAATCACATTAGAGGGAACAATAGTTATATCGTCTAGAGTAACCCCGTCCCACTCATGAGTAACTGTTAAGTATCCAGTAGTTGCAGGAGTAGTCCCCGAAGGGTCTGGATTAGGACTTCCCCAACCTCCAGTATTAGTAGATGCATCATATGTACTAGTTAGTTCTTGAAAAGTTAACGAGTCATAATCTGCAGCAAAATGAATATCAAATTTTGGTTGTAAAGCCACGATATATTATTTTAAGATTAATCAAAAGGTTAAATAGTTATTACGCTAGGATACCAACTGCTTTCAAAGCTGCGGCAATTTGACCTAATGTATAACCAGCAAACGTAGCTGTATCATCAGCAATACCTGAGGTATTAGCTACAAATGCTCCTGCTGAAACTCCAGTAGTTACTTGAACTACAGGCGTAGCCCCAAAGAACCCTAGTTTATCACCTGAATCGCCTATAGCAATACCAGACCCAGAAGTTTTTTCAGAGAGAGCATCAACCTTGATAGAGTCAAACCCATCTGATTCATCTACTACACTTTCAATGTAAGTTTTTAGATTAAGAGGGTTTTCGATTTTTATAGTGCTTGTGCTGTTATTAACAAAAGCTCTTTTATCAATGAAATATGTTTTAGCCATTTTTTTAGTATTAAAAAAGGGTAGGCAGATTGAACCCACCTACCCTCTATTGTTAAGTTATTGTGTTTAGAATTAGTTACGCAATTGCGTATTCAACAAAGATTTCAATTGCTCCATCACTGATAGCAGAACCATCATTATGAATCATGATATCACCTGCAGTAGCCAGCTCAACTGGTACTACAGTTCTAGAAATTACGCCCGCATCACCTGTGAAATTGATAGTTTCTGCAATTTTTACTGAACCTACTTGTAGGTCAATATCAGTAGAACCTGCGATAGTATCAGTTTCGTTAGTAGTGACACGCAAAATTATAGCTCCTGCAGGGATAGATTCAGTCTGAGCAAGAGTGATATCTCCTGTGGCTGTCCCATCTACTGCAAAATCATAGATTGCTTTAGCTACCCTTAATTTACTTATAGACATTTATTGTTAAATTTATTAGGTTATTGATTAAAGAGTTACTGCGCTAAAGTCCGCTGAAGCAAAGTAAGGATTCAAAGCAGCTTCAAAAGCAGCTGTAGTAGTAGTATTATCTACTGGAATGAATACATAAGTCCTTTGCAGTCTAGTATTATCTTGGAAATAAGATCCTTCAGCATGTGGAGTTTCGGATTCTATGATATAAGTATCATATACCTCACCTGATGGAATCATCACGTCAGGATCTAGCAACTCTACAATAGGCAACTCAATACGATTTTGAGAATACAAGCGTTGACCGGCAGTATCTCGATAGAATAATCTTACCTTTCGGGCAGATCCTTCAGCTTCCTGTACATCAGAACTTTCAAAAAGCCCTGTAGCAGTACCGAAACCATCGATAAGTGAAACAGCCATCTTAATCTTAGTCAATCTTTGACGATCTTCGTAAGCAAGAGTTGGGTCAATTGCCATAATTACAATACCATTAGCTCCGTAAGTATTGCTACCTGCAGTTGTAAGGTTAATTGGAACTACAGCGTCAGTTGTAGCAATATCGTTATTACTATCAGCAGCAATAGCTACCCAAGCAGCACCTTGTTGTGAATTACTTCCACCAGAAGTAGTTTCAGCATCAGTAGAGATTCCACCATAACCTGTAGTAGGATATGCAGTACCTCCTGCAAGAGCATCTAAAGCAGAAATTAGTACACTACCTCCAGCAGAGAAAGCGTTAGAAGCCTCGTCATGCCTTACAGCGAATGCAATAAAGTCTTTATTACCACGATGTCCGTTAGTAAGTACTAATCTAGATTGTAGATTAATCTTATTTACCATGTTTTGAACCAAATGATCCAGAGGATTAGTAGTTCCTAAAGTAGTATAATCAGGAGTAGTATACTCAATTACAGTACTTTGTCGTGTAGACTCGCTAAACGTTTCTTCATGTCTGCGAGAAGACATAGTAATCCGCAATGAATATTTAGTTTCGTCTAGAGGAGTACTGATAGCATCACTTTGTCCTTCTGTTGCACCTACTACCCAAGCATTATAACGAGGAGCAGTGTAAGACTGTCCACGAAAAACGCGAGTTAGTTTACCAAAGATAGATGGAGATACAATATGAGTCTTGTTAAAGAAACCATTGTAAGTCGCAGGTCCTGGAGAACTAACGTAAGGAGTACCTTGCGCAATTTGAATAGCAGGAGCGTCACTTACAGTGTCTCCTACAGAAATAGCAGTACCAGGGGTACTACCGCCGTCATAAGTAGCGTGAAAAACTCCTAACTGTCCGTTAGCCAAGTTACAATTACCGTTAGAATCTACTAATGTAGTAGAACCGTCAGATAGTACAGTAGCATCACCACTGGCAACTAGGATGGTTTCAACCGCTCTTCCAAATTTTCCCATTGTTATATTTTGTTTGTTTTAAAATTCGTTTTTAGCACGAATTGTTTCAGTTAAATTTAATAAGTCACTATCTTGCAAATTAGAAGTTAGTAGACTTGCTGCCGTATCAACGATATGTTGATGAAGCATTTGTGGCATATCAGAATTCACTTGAGGATCTCCTGATACGTATAAACCATCTAATGAATTATATCCTCCAAAGAATACTGGTGTAGGAAAGTGTAAGTAAGAAGGATAAACCTCAGCTACTCCAAAATCATCTCCAGTATAAATAAACAGTCTTCCTGTATCAGAAGTGTCAGTAGCTTTACTTATAATTACAGGAACTCTTCCCCAATTATAAGAAGGTTTAGTATAAGCACCTGTAAGTACTTTATCTAAATCGTCTCTTTCTATTTCGTCTACTGCAACTACTTTATCAGGATGGGTACTACTATTAGTATGTCTTATTTTAACAGATAGTCCAGTTAATACCCACAAAGGTTTAGCTGTAGTATCAAAGTCTGTGTAATAATAAATACCGTGGTAATCCTCTCCTTCCGTAGCAGATAGAGGAGGTTGAATATCTGATGGAGAAAAAACATGTAGAGTAGATAACTCGGCGCGCCTTTTAGCAGTCATATCAAAAGATTCTCCTGCTTGGTTTTGTACACCGTATCTTCTTTCCAACTCAATTAATGAAGCCGCTTGTAGCGATAAATCAATTAAACCTGGAGTAAGATCATCAGAGCTTAGAGAGTTTTCTCTATCGAGTTTGCCTCTAACTCTAACATGCATTTCATTTATGTTCATTAGACAATTCTAGCTTTTAATTCATTTTCAAGCTGTTCGTATTCTAAGGCTTTATCAGGATTTAGTAAAAATTCTAAAACAGAACCTTCACCTTCTTTTCTATGTCCTAAAATTAGCCCCTTACTTACCCAAGTATAAGTCTCCTTAACATTAGATATAATACGAGTGTCAAGTAAATCTTGTAACATTGCTCTAGCTGATAGCTCAGTACGTCCTGCAGGATCACCCAACAAATCATACATTTTTAAGAACTTATTAACTGGAGATTCGATACTGTCTACACTTTCACCATACACACTATGAAGCTTTTCGTTAATGATATCATACATATCCTTACCTCTTAAAGTAAGTTGTTTGTTATTCCAAGCTAGTGCTTTAAGTACTAGTAACTTGTTATCATCAATAAAGTCATCGCTTTCTAATTTAGCAATAGCTTTATTTTTAAGTTTAGCTCCACGTAGTCTAATCTCAATGTCTTCATCTTGACTAGATATATAATGAGTAGCTTTAGGTTTTAAATGCTTACGATATTGGTCTAGCGAAGTAGCAATCAAGGTGTGGTCAAAAAAGGCATAGTACCTTATTTCATCATCTTGATTAGTCGTATCTAGAATAGTAGTTCCGTCAGATAAGGCTAACTTTAACTTCTGCATATAAGTTTTTGCATCAGCTGGTTGTCCTGTAACCCCTTTTTTATTTGTATAAAAATTTCGAGGTTTGCCGTGTTTAAATTCTAAATACTCTTGTCTAGTAATTTCTTTTTTGTCAGATAGATATTCCCAATCTTTTCCTAATTCTTCTTTGGATTTTCCAAACTCAGGATTTTCAATAATGTCTAGCATCTTTCCTGTGTTCAAATTACCTCCTAGACGTTTAGAAGGAAAAAGGCAATATTCGTCTTTCGCATTACCTACTTTAGATTTACCTAAAGGTTTATGAGTGTTTTGGTCTGTCCACTCATGAATTTTACTGGCAGTCTCCCTGCCAGGTATTGTTTTTATCTGTACTTTCATAATAAAAGCTCCCCAACTCTCCCGTAGCCGTTATAGGGATAAAGTGGGAATTATTGTTTATATAAATGTAAACGGCTTATTCTGTGTCTTATTCGTATTCGAAGATAAGTTCACCACTTCTAGTAGCATCTACTAGCTGGATACCTGCAGTACCTTGTACGAATCGTTTGTATGCTCCAACTAACTCAGTAGTAGCGCCTCCTGAAATAGGGCCATTAGGACCTACAGTACCAGTAACATATCCATGTGTATATGTATTAGCAACTTCTAAATAGTTTAAGTTAGAACCGAATCCGCTATTTTTAGGAGCAGAATAATCCATTACGGTCATTCTCCAAGAATCGATTGGACGATTAGTTTCATCCGGATGTGTCTTCTTACAATACTTAAGATCATCGTATAAAGGATTATACATCAAATCTACTTCGATACCTTCAGCACCTTGGTAGTGTGTAAATTGAGCACCAAATGAAAGGTGGCGAGGAGAAGAACCTACTCTCTCAATATAATTATGATCTACTGTAAGGAATCCACGAGCTGAATTAGCTAACATTCTATGGAACATAATAGAAGCCATTGTACCAGTCATGAAAGTGACTTTACGCTCAGAGCGATCTGTACGGCTAAAGAAAATGTCCATCAAATATGATTCTAGTTCAGACTCAGTAATATCCGAGTTGAAGTACTTAATCCAACCATCGCGTAGTTGTTGGCGAAGTCCTGGACCAGTTTTAATCCAGTAACCACGAGGACCTGGCTTAGTAGAACGCTTACCATATGTAAGCTGCACTTCCTTGCTCATTTCCAATTCGTCAAACATCATTTGTTCAGCCATAGGAATGAACCGTTCAACCATCCTACCTTCACGATCTTGAAGCTTAACTCCAATACGTCCGTGTTCACGTAACGCTTTATCAGTGATTTTAAGTTTTTGTGCGAACGCTCCTACTTGAGATTCAAGCATGTAAGAACTTGGGTACTCTTGTCCACCAAATTCATCGTTCATTTCAGACGGAACTGAAGTCCAAGACTTGCAGAATTCACGACCTGGTTCCAGTAATTCTACTGGGAAGAACCTAGAAGTATCATCATCTTCGATGTAAACCTCATAGATAAAGCCATCACCATCAGGGATAGGACCATTAACGATACGGACACTGTAATCATTGTCCTCACCCATTAGTACTTCGGGAGCACCTACCCAATCCTGATCTAACTTGATACGGAATGTACCGCCACCAATACCTGGTGCTGCGTTAGCGGATTCAAGATTTTCAACAACCCTTAAAGATTTATAGTCTGCGCCTTGCAAAAACCATCTGAAGACTTCTACAGGAATAGTTTTTACATTACCAACCCCACGAGTAGAACCTATAAGAGGCTTGTCTTTAAACTTGTTTTGGGCAGAATAAATCTTTACAAACAGGTCATCAAAAACATGTGGCTTGCCTGTATCTAATGATGCGGCAAGGTAGTCAGAATCGATGAAGTTACCTCCAAATTCTGAATACTTTTTAATAACAAATTGACTTTGTAAAGAACTCATTTTTTAATAATTATTTAGTTAATTTTTAATTTATTTTGCCAAGTCTACTGATTCCCAATCAAAGTTTCCAGATCTGTGGTTTTTACTTTTCCTAGTTTGTTTACCAGGAGTATACACATCCTTTAGCTTTTTCTTTAAATCTTTAGTAGCTTGCGTTTTATTAGCTGTTGTTAACGCGCTAAAATCAAAATCTGAATCTAATATCTTAGCAATAGCTGCAACTTTCTTTGGATCTTGCATAGCTAAATTATACTGATATTCATATTTTGTAGTAACAGTACCGTCTTGTAGTCTAATAGGTTCAAATATATTATTGACTAGAGACAAATCTGTTTTTCTAATAGGTATTCCAAAAACATTATTGTTTGTAGATAGTACCTGGGCTAATTCGGTTGAGGCTTCTTGAACTCTTTGGTTATAAGCTTCGCGATCTTTTGCAGCTTTTTCTTCTAATGCTTGAAGACTTTCTTGTTTTAAACTTTTTAAAGTTTGTACAGCCTCTCCGGCTTCATCTTCAAGTTTATCATTTAAAAAACTGTTTTCTACATAATCGCTGATTTTATCTTCAGAGAAAGATGTAGTTTTTCGTAACATTTCTGCTACGGCTTCTCGCTGACCTTCTTCAGTACTTACATCAAATGTATCAGTCTGTGCTGCTACTTGAGTAAACTCATTGATATTAGTACCTCCTTTTAAATAGAAGTTTAATAATGCTCGTCCTTCATCATTTAGTCTGGAGAACATATCTTCAACTATAATCTCTTGAATTTGATTACTGTTGTCTTCTAAAGCTTTTTCCCAACCTTTTGATCCTGGAGTAAATTCGTAATCATCTGGAAGCATTAAATACCCAGAATCTTTTAAGAAGCTAAAATTAGCCTCGTAAAACTCAGGAGTAAACTCGTCTTCCTCATCACCATCCTCATCATCATCCGTAGTATTTACGTCTTCATAAGGATTTTTAATTTTATTAGGATCGTCTTCGTCTGTATCATCAGTCTCCTCAACAGGAGTATCATCTGTTTTAGCCTCTTTAGAGGAATCGTGTTGTACAAACTCGCCTGAAGTCTCATCTAAGATCCACTCCAAGCCTTCGTTAGTTTCATTATTTTCCATGCAAAGTTAATAATTTTTATTTAAAAGTTAAATAAAAAAGTGTTATATAAATTTATCTCTCTTTAATATGGCTCTTTTTCTCTAGAGTCCACAGTTCATAATTCAAATTTCCTGTTTCGTGGTAAGATTCTATGATTTCTAGTATCAAATTATCTAGTTCAGAATCTTTTTCAACTACTATCAAAAAATCTTCTAGTACGTATAGTATTTCTATAGTGTGTGTGTCCGCGGATACTTTTAAAAGTTTATTACAAAGAGCTTTAGTCAGTTTTAGGTTTTTGTTAATACGGGATACCCTCTCCCTTTTAGTTTCTTTTTTAATATGTTTCTTAGGTTTGTAAATCTTTACTTTACGTACGTTTTCACGCCTGAGGAATTTGTTGATGTCCTGCATTATTAAAATTGGTTATAATAGTAACTTCTGTAGTAAGTAACAGGCTAGCAATACTTACAGCATTTTCTAGTGCGATACGGCTTACTTTAACAGGATCGATTACACCCGCGTCAATTAAATTTTCGAATTTCTCTGTTTTAGCATTAAATCCATGGTTACGTTTATTGCGTTTAACACGGTCTAAGACTGCTGAACTTTCTAATCCGGCATTATCTACTATAATACGTAATGGCATTTCTAAAGCAGTACGCACAATCTCTATACCTCTAGCTTCATCAGAATTTAGTACGCTAAGTTTATTCAATCCTGTACTAGCTCTTATATAAGCAACTCCACCACCTGAGACAATACCTTCATCTAAAGCTGCTCGCGTAGCATTTAAAGCATCTTCTATACGGTCACGCTTCTCTCTAATCTCTACAGTATTAGCTCCGCCTACACTAATGACGGCTACACCACCGCTAAGTTTAGCTAATCTTTCATGAAGTTTATCGGTATCATAACCAAACTCTTCTGAGCCTATTTGAGCCTTAATCTCTTCAATTCTATCTAATACTCTAGTATTTCTATCATTAACTACAATAGTACAGTCATCTCTAGTTACTACAATACGGTCAGCTTTTCCTAAATGGGCTAATTGCGTGTCTTTAATATGCATACCTTTAGACTCCGCAATAACATAACCATCAGTAAGACATGCTATGTCTTCCATTACTTGCTTACGCCTATCCGCATAATTAGGAGCACCCACCACACAGGTCTGTATAACACCCCTCAAATGATTCTGTATTAATGTAGCCATAACTACACCGCCTATATCAGAAGCAATTAATAATAAGGGTTTGCCTTCTTGACTAATAGATTCTAATAATCTTAGAATATGATTGATTTCCAATATCTTATCTTCACATAAAAGAATATATGGATTTTCAAGAATACATTTCTGAGACTGCTTATCTGTTATAAAATGAGGCGATTCGTATCCTCTAGGAAAAGACATACCATCTACTTTATTAATAACTGTCTGCGAAGTCTTATTCTCATCTACGGTAACTACTCCGTTAGTCCCTACGGAATTAATTGCGTCAAATACAAGTTGTCCAACTTCTTGTTCATTATTTGCTGAGATAGTTGCTATATCTAAAATCTTAGCCTCATCGTCAATAACTTCGGTAATAAGTTTAAGATTACTTACTACATGTTTGACTGCTTTATCCATACCGCGTTTTAAATCAATTGGATTAGACCCGTTCGCAATACTTTTTAAGCCTTCTGTAAACATTGATTGTGCTAAGACTGTAGCAGTAGTTGTACCGTCTCCGGCTAAACTATTTGTTTTAGAGGCTACCTCTTTTACCATTTGGGCCCCCATGTCTTCAACACTATCTTCTAAATTAATTTCTCTAGCGACAGTAACACCATCTTTAGTAATGTGCGGCATAC
>Ga0208898_1001539_pt1 | contig 15083 bp, 29 predicted proteins | sample VirMetDEL_Mar_4_FD_184513 | JGI IMG/M metagenome (GOLD analysis project Ga0208898, IMG submission 184513) | Aqueous microbial communities from the Delaware River and Bay under freshwater to marine salinity gradient to study organic matter... | ecosystem: Environmental > Aquatic > Marine >...
GTTCTTGGCATGAACATGAGTAATCCACAAGAAGAGATGCCAAACCAGCGCATACCCAAAGAGCTAATTAACACACTAGGCGACACTTTTCTCGCTCCTTCAACTGCTGGTGGCGGTTTAGTAGCTAAAGGCGTAAGCGGTGTTAAAAAAGCTGGACAAGCGGCAGTAGATTACTTTGGAGCAGAGGCTGGCAGAGGCGGTCCTATAGCCGCCATAGCTAATTACATTGATAACTTTTATGGAGCTACCCCTCCTGATCCGTCTAAGCCTATTAGGTCAGCAATAGGAACAGGAACTGACAAAGCAATATCCGCAGTGTCTGGTATTGATGCTGACAAAGTTAGAACAGCTAGGCAAAAAATAACAGGTATGTTTAATTGGGGTCTTAAATCTGCTGTTGACGGCGTAGAGTACCTGTTAGACCCTCAATCAAGAGCACTGTACAAAGAAATGGGAATTACGCCGGGATCACAGAGACACACAGCAAGGGCTTTAGCTGATAACGCAATACACAAAGCCACAGCGCAGGTTCAGTACACATCGCACATAGGCAGACAAGCTGGTAGAGAAGGGCCTATAGCACAGCAAGTGCAAACAATAATGAACAAGTCAGGTGTTACAGACTACTTTGCGTACACGCAGGGATCTTACGCTAGCGCAATTAAAGAAGGTAAACTCTATCCAACAAGCGGTGGACGTAAGTCCAGTATGGGCGCTGATGACTTAAAATATATTGAAGATCATTTTGGTAGCGTATGGAAAACACCGGACGCTAAAGGAAACAGTGTATCTTTTAAAGATGATGAGGGAACTATACTTCTGATAAAAGCGCCCGGAATAGGCACACAAACAGGCGACCACTATAACGACATAATTCAAGCTGGAGGATACGTAGGAGACTTGTACAAGGCTTTTACAAAGCACGACGGTAAACCTTCTTTAGAACAGCTTTGGACAGAACTTAAAAAAGTATCTGATAAAAATGCAGAGTTTAACGCGCTTCCTAAGTCTGAGAGAAACGGAAAAACAAGGTGGACACTAAAAGACGATAGCAATACCTTAGAAGGTGCAAAAGAAAACGGAATATGGTTGTCAGACTCTAAAGCAGGAAGGGCGTATACTGAAGGAGGTATAAATTTTTTAGTAAAAGTTCAACCTAACGGAAACATATTTGCAGTAATGTCAGATGAGCATAATTTCTTAGAGAACATTCCAGCAAAACTAGATCAGGGCGTGAGGGCTGTAACAGGTCGAGAAGAGGGCGCTAGTTTAATTTCTCAGTTTGAGCAAGTTTTACCACACAGATTGATAGCCGTTACTCCACCTATGCAGGCTAACATATTTAAATTAAGAAAGCAGCTTGGCACAGAAGGCCCTCAGATAAGCAATGTAATAACAGGAGAGGGCGCAGTGCGTCGAGAGGATCTTCAAGCGTTTATGGACGCGAGGCCAAGCGAAAGAGGTATGCTTTTAGAGCAACAGAGAAATAGAGCCGCTGCAGAAATACTAGGTGGAGCGGGGTTATTTACATTAGGAGGAAACCGTGAAGAACAAAGATAAAGACCACAGTGTATCATACACCTCCATTGACTACCACAGTATGTGCCAGAAGTCAAAGGAACGCATCAGGAAGATGCAGGAACAAGGAATACCTACGCCCCATGACCCGAAAGACAAGCCAGAGGACGTAGGCAAAAGGGAAGGTTACTCTATCCTATTCATGTCATAACTCACAGTTGTTCCCCGTACAGGCCAGTTGTTGTGATCCCTCAGTCATATCGCTGGCCTCTTCTATATCCCACGATATTTCCTTAGGGAAACCCTTGGCTAACTCGTTGTACGTCTTCTTGTCCACGGGTTCGTAAGGAGCCTGTTGATACGTGTGGTCTGAGTAGGGCAGGAAAGAGATGCCACTGACCTTATCAAACTTGTTGTACAACCACTGTCCCACCTCCAGAAACTCCTCGTCACGGTAGTAGCAAGTCATGGACGGCTTGTGCTCACACCAGTAGTCCTGATATATCTCCCATAGCTCTAGCTGCTCCATAGCACCCATCTCTGAGGCTGTCACAGCGCCCTCAGGAGACGCGATAGGGAAGGAGAATACCCTAGTACTGGGTGACATGAGATCGTCCTCTACAGGCACTCCTGCGGCCTCTAAGACGCTACAAAGCGGGTCACGAGCGTCTGCACGGACTCGTCTAATATATTGACTGCTGTAGCGAGGGTGAATACCACTAGCGCTGTCAACCAACTGACTAACAGTACCTGAAGGCTTAACTGCAGTAATTGCGGTAGACGGATTGATACCAAGTTTCTCAGCCCACGCCTTGTTCGTATCAATAGCTTCCTGACGCATCTCCGTAAGCCACTTCTTGAGTTTAGCATTGTCTCCTCTCCCGGACAGCAACGGGTGATCCATGATGCCTGTCAAGGACACACCTAGCAGTGCCTCTTCTTCCGTGTTGGTCTTCCAGATGTTCCTCAGATATCTGAAGTTGGTAAGGGTAGCCTGTAGAGTCCCAAGGATAGTCGCAACCCGAACCTTTCGTTTGAGGCTAGCGAGTGTATCTTGTGGCCTAACGACAACCTCTGAAAGATTACAGAACTGGTAGGGTCTGAGGATGATTTCGCTACACGGATTAGTTCCGAAATCAAAGGTAGCATCTCTTCGCTCATTTCTTGCAGCTTGTTTTTGACTTGCGACTCTACTAAATACTCCTCGCTCTCCGGATCTTGATTCGTATAAGCTGGTCCACTCATTTAGAAATGCCTCAAAGTCTGGTTTCTCTGTGTAACACGCTGAGTTGTTCGCTAGTCCACGCTGGGGTTCCTCTACCCACCACTGTCCGTGTTTGCATCGTCGGAGTCTATCGTCTGTGAGGTTACTGAGGCTGATGAGTGCTGATCGTCTGACTCCTCCGACAACGACGATTTGAGCAATCTTGCAGCAAAGATCGTGACACTCAATGGAGCTAAGTTTTCGTCCAGCAGCCGCCCGAAACAGGTCCACTGTGAATCTGAACAAGTCGATGAGAGGTTCAGGACCACTTGCACGACCTCCGAAAGTTTTGAGTGGGGCACCTGCAGGTCGAACTCTGCTAACGTCCCATCTGGGAACCTGACCTGTGTACAACAGTGATACCAACTCCCTAAACGATTTCGCCCATCCGATCTTCGAATCCGCAACATTGATAACTGTATCTGTTTCATGGAACTCTTCTGCCACCTCCGGTAACTTCTGTATGTACTGACGCTCAACACTGAAGCCAACACCTGTGCCACACAGCAGGACGTACATCAACTCATCGAACGCCTTAGGGTGATCTATAGGCAGGTAGCTGCAGTTGAACCCTGCTACATTGTCACGCTCCAGTGCCTCTCCTGCGGTCATCAAGGCTCGCATAGATGGCATAACATCTAGGTTGTCGATAGCTGTCAGGATTTCATCGTAAACGTCTTCGATGTCAAACTTGTTTGCAAAGTAGTTGACGTATCTCGCTACTGTTTCTTCCCAAGTCTCCCGACGCTTCTCCTCAGGCAAGTACCTAGCGTACCGTGACTTGTGTATGTACTGTTGGTATGCGTCCATCTATTCAGTTACTCCTAGCGTCTCATTAATGATTGCCTGTGCTGCCATCTGAAGCAGCATATACACTCCGTCAGGGTACTGTTCGTTGGACGCTACTTCAAACATCTCACCGTCCTCGTACATGATTACAGCCACCTTGATCTTGCGTCCTTCCTCTTCGTACCCCAGAGCCTTCAAAGCAAACCTAGATAAAAACTCAGACGCAGTGATCTCATCTTTTGTCTCGTCTGTCTTACCGAACTTGCCCTCTACAACTTTCATGTGGCGACCTCCTTGATTAACCACTCTAGGTACACCTTGGCCTTCCTGAGATCCTCTACGCCGTTCTTGTATTCGTACCTCCACAAGTATTTCAGGCAGTTTCCCTTGAGATATCCTTTGTATTCTTGTGGGTGCATGGACGCCTTGATTGCTTCGATGGCTTCGATGGCTCCCTTGTTGTAGTGATCTGGTTGTGTCACAGGGTTGTGTTTGTCGCTGGGGTGAAACAATTTGCCTGTAAACGTCTTACTCTTGTTCACCCTGTCCCAATCCTCTGGTTTAGCTTCGTCTATAGATCCGTAAGTCATAACCTCACCGTGTTTATCCAAATAAGTTGTCCACTCATTCCGCATACGCTTCTTCCTCTAGCTCCTCCTGAAACTCGTCTAGCTTGCGTATCAGTTTGTCCTCAAATCTGTCCAGTATATCTTCAGCAGAAATCTGTAGTGCTTCCAGAAGATCATCAGGGTCGTATAACCGCAACAGACGCTCCTTAATTTCTTCTAGTGTCAGAGACATAATCGACTAACTCCTTAAGTGTATCTATATTATACCATAAAATCTCGTGTTTGTCACACCATTCAGCCATAGTAAGTTTGGTACTTTTACTCACTTTCTGGTTAGGCTTCATCAGCACAAAGATGAGTTCTTGCGTCCACGGTAATGACCTAGAGATCGCTTTATACTTTTGCGTATCTCCTGCTCTAAAGTATCCTTTGCACTCAATGAGGTAAGCTCTGTCTCCTCTTTCGTACACAAAGTCTGGGGTGTACTTCCGTGGGATGATGTAGTCCACTTGGAACGGCTCGTAGCTAAAGCCAAATGGTTGTAACTGCTTTGCGACATCTTTTTCAAACTCCGACCTAAAGTTTCCTAGCTTAGACTTCCGCGACCTTCGGCTCATTGACCACCTCTGTTAAGTACCTTGGACCACTTGAGTAGATGAATGTTCTTAGTCCGGGCCAGCAGGTATGCTTGTAGGGACAATAGGAACAACCGACTGCGAGCTTTTGATTTCCACTTTTGCCATCTGGTACGGTTTCGTGGCAGTGCTCTGGTGCTTCCGGTTGCTCTACGAGCTTTTTTACGCGGTTGATGTGCTCCTCTATGTCGTAAGAGATCTTGTCGTACACGGGAGCCTGTGTGTCCTCAGAGTCGTACATGAGGTACGTCAGGTGTCCGTTCTGTTTGTCCATCGCTAACCAGCCGAACTTAGTTTCTCCTTCTGAATGTGCGTATCCTTTAATTTGAGCAACGTATCCAAACGGATCATCAAAAGCCAGACTTCCGTCCTTGAATTTCTTAAACCCAAAAGTGGAGACACTCTTAACATCAGTGACAACACCGTCAATTTTGCAGTCCATAGACCCTGTAACACCCGCAACTTCACACTGCTTCTGTTCATCTGTCACCTCGTGTCCTGATAGTCTGGTGAGAAACAACAGCATCTCTTCGATCAGATGCCCGTACATAAACTTGACGTATGTGTTAGGTGTCATCTCCTCTTGTACGTCTGGGTTGTTGACCACGTTCCACAGGTAACGATCATCACGCCCGATGTTAGACATACGCAGCTTACGTCCGTCACGCTTCTCTGTGAACAGGTTAGACATGAGGCGCTTGCAGTTCTCACCAAAGCGGTCTATCTCGTCTATCAGGTCAACACCTTCTGCTGGCTGCTTCTCAGAAACCACCTTGTAGATATCGTCTACCAGTGAGTAAAGTTTGTTCATGCTGTGTCCTTGTGGTTTATCCATCGTAGTTTGCGAGTCTTAGGGTGAAAACCTAGAAATCTTACGTTGTATTTAACTTGTTGTTCTGTCCTAGTTTGCTTTATCTGTCCCGTTTTGTACTTATTGTGTAGTGTTTTTACGTCAACTAAAGTACACTCTCCGTCTTTCCAAGCCACCATGTCTACAAATCCGGTTGAACCGGGATTGAGGTAAACTTCGTAACCGTTATCCCACAACCATGTAACCGCATAAAACTCTGCTATATCACCTACTCTACTTGGATCCATTAGTTTCATTAGTGTGTCTCCGACCATGTTTGTCCGACCTTGTACTCTCCGTCGAGTGGACATCTGAGTTCAAAAGAAATGCCAGCCGCCTTGATGCACTCGACTGCGAGCCAGCCGAACTTCTCTGCTTGTTCTGAAGCCACCTCCGATTGTATCTCGTCATGTACGTTCCCTATAAACTTGTAGTCAATGTTGTGCTGAGTAGCGTAGTCATCCAGAAGCACCAGAGCCTTCTTCATAATGATAGCACCAGCCGCCTGTAGTAACGTGTTCAGTGCACTATGTTCTGACCTGACCCAGAGCTTTCGTCCGTCGAGGCCAGTGAGGTAACCCTTCCTAGACGCCTGTCCAACTCGCTCTCGTAGAGTTTCAAGAGAAGGTGTATTTCGTAGAAAGCGTGTCCTAAGCGCATACCCATCTCTTGCAGTTCCTCCGATGATACTTCCAATCTTTGCGTCTCCTGCTCCGTAGAGGAAAGCGTAGATGAAAGTCTTTGCCTGAGGTCTTGTTGCAAGTCCAGCAGCAGTTTGATTTCTGGTGTGAATATCGTCTCTAAGCAAGACATTTGTAAACTCCTCGTCGCCCATGTAGTGAGCTAACATACGTAGCTCTAGTCCACTGGCGTCTACTCCCACCAGCTTGCGTCCCTCTGGTACAATCCAACAGTCACGACACTCCTTGCCAAACTGAGAGTTGACTGACGGAACCTGTGCCATGTTAGGGTTCTGGTGTGTCATCCGTCCTGTGATAGCACCGTTGGTTGTAACTCTCCCGTGTACCCTACCGTCGTCCTCAACGTGTTCTATCCAAGAGGATACTTGTGCGTAACGCTTCTGCAGAAGAAGGTACTCAAGGACGAGAACAGCTTCCGGTATATGTTTGTTTTCCTCAAGCGTCCTCTCGTCCACCTGTGGCCTACCAGACGGTGTGAGTTCCGACCAAACAGCACCCTTAGCTTCAAGTCTTTCTGCCACCTGTTGCCTTGAGCCGGGATTGAATACCGTAACTTTATCCTTAAGGCGCTTGCCTGTTTTCTCAGAGATCCTTTCTTCAACAATCGGCGGGAACACCCTCTGGAGTTCTTCCTCGATTTCATACATACGCTCCTTGAACCTAGCGCACAGCGTGTGGCACAGACGTTGATCCAGTAGCCACCCGTTACGCTCCTGTTCCTGTATGATCCACTGCACACTGTGTTCTAGGTCAATGCTGGCCTGTGAGAAACCCTCTAGCTCTACCCGTAGCCTGTTGTACACCGCCTCAGTCAACTCTACGTCACGTATGCAGTAGTCAATCATCTGTGGTGTAAGCTGCGACCAATCCTCGTGGTCACCCTTTGCAAACCCTAGGATGTTTCCCCAGTTACGCAACGAGTGTCCACCAGACCTGCTTGGGTCAGCCAGCCTAGACATTACTAGAGTGTCAGCGACCATGCTCCTGTCAAAAGTAAAATTCCAAATACGCTCGACCACAGGAACATCAAAGCCAATTCCGTTGTGGAATATGAATTTAGCTGGCGCTTTACGCGATACATACGCCTTGAAATCTGCTTCATTACAAATCACCTCGCTCTCTAAGTTGTGTCGGCAGACAGCACACCAGATGGTAGTGGCGTCTAAACCGTCAGTTTCAATGTCACAAAAGACGATGTTCAAAACTCAGTCTCCGGTGGATTAGGGTTGGCACACTCGTGGATACGTCCGGTAAACTTGTCGTACCGTAGCCAGCAAGCGGGTCCAGTTTCTCCAGCGTAGCGGTTCTTGAGTATGCGTACACACGTTGTGTTCCTAGTGTCCTCGTCCTCGTGTTGCTGGTTACGCTCCATGCCTATGACAATATCTGATAGCTGTGCGATAGACTGAGATCCCCTGAGATCCTGTAGGCTTATGCGGCCTCCGTCCTCGTGTGCTGTGCCAGAGGTACGCTTCAGGTGCGACACGAGGAACAGTGTGATTCCTGTCTCTGCCACCAGTGTGCGTAGCTTTGTCATAATTTCGTCTATAGCCTTCCGTTCGTCCCCGTTCTCTTGAGAAGAAACCACGATGGACAGGTGGTCGAGGATGATGTATCGACAGTCACAGGCTTTTGCCATGTGCCGTACTCTTGAAAGAAGCTCATCGGCAGACGTTGATCCCCAGTGGTCAAACAGGTAATAACGTCCAGAACCCATCGTTGCTTCCCAGTGAGGTCTAAGCTCATCAATAGGCGTATCTTCCTCCAAGTGTAGCCGCCTAGATGACGCCACCGACATAATTCCCAGAGCTGTCGTTGCGACATCTTCCTCGAGTGCAAGTACACCGATATTGGCGTCGGTTCTGTGGAGCAAATCGTACTCAAGCTCTCTGATAAACTGGGACTTTCCCATACCAGAACCGCTGGTGATAGTGACCAGTTCGTAGGGTCTGTGTCCTCTGGTGAGTTCATTGAGTCCGTCCCACGGATAAGGTATGCTCTGTACCTGACGCTTGTTTACCAGCGCCTCCCATGTGTCAGCACCAGCAATGATACCGTCCGGTCTGTACACCTTTGCGTCCCACCACGCCTGTGTAAACTCCTGCACCCTGTTAGCCATGAGCATTTCACTGGCGTCCTTCAGAGGCAGACTGCATATCTTCAGCTTGTTGGGACTAAACAGATCCTTGATCTGCTCTACTGCTAGTTCTCCTGCTTTGTCTTGGTCAAAACAAACGACCACGTTATCGTAACCCTCAAGCCACTCTAGCTGTGCCTTGATCTCTTTTGATGCGCTAGACGCACCAGACCTCAGTGATACCACATCGTACTTGTGTCCGAACATTTCGTACACTGACATGGCGTCCAGTTCGCCCTCAGTGATCGTGACGTACTTCCCTTTGCCACGGCACTGCTTCTGACCAAACAGACCTACGTTAGACATTGAGCCTGACGACAGGAAGTCTTTGGTCTTGACGATGCGAGACTTGGCAGCAACTAACTCACCTGTGTCTACATCGTAGTACGGGTAGAAGTGCCGGGCTATCTTACCGTTAGCGTCGTACTCCACCGTGACCTGATACTTACCTACGGTCTTGGCAGACAAACGACGCTCTGGTATGCCAGCAACGACACCACCCATGTTCAGGTTACTAGGTGTTGACACCTGTGTTTCCTCTCCTGTTTCACCGTTTACGTGATAGTCACAGTCGGCAGAAAAACAGTGGCGACCACCGTTAGAGTAGACCGCCACGTTGTTCCTACTGCCACACTTGGGACACTCCTCGTGGTGTAGGAATTTAGAGTCCATCAGAAGTCAACAGCTTCTGCTGAAACTTCTGCCTCCTCTAGCACCTTGACTGCTTCCAGATACGTTGGAGTACCGTGGACAGGGTGTGCTGGACCTGTCTTGTACTTCAGGCGCACACGAGAGTTGTACGGAACCTCACCGTTGTACGCGTTGCCTTCGGCGTCGTACATACCGATGGTGTACTTAGACTTAAACTTACGCTGCTTGTTGCCTTCGTAGTCCTTGATCTTGACACCCTGTGCCGCCAGTGTAGCCGCATCGTCCTCAGACATGGTAATGGTCATGCTGAACGTGCCAGTGTCCTGACCGTTGAACACATCGTGCTTGGTGACGTTTGAGAAGTTCACCACACCTTCGATTACTTGACTTGACATAATGAGATAATCCTCGTTGTTGAAAAAGAGTTCCCGAAGGAACACCTATAGTATACTACATCCCTCCTCTAATTGCAACTAGATGTTTACCCAACCGTAATTATTCACAACTTTAATTGATATGTACCCGTCAGGATGAAACTCGTAGGCTTCTTTCAGCGTCTCAATAACTTTAAGTACTGCCTGATCTAGCTCTGGCCTCATGTGTGCGCCCATGAACGGGATACGCCCTAATTCCTGCAGCGATTGATCTGACTGATGTTCGTATACAATGATCTCACAGTCGTACCACAAGTCAGCTTCAGTAACTTTAGTTTCTACTTTAGTTTCTCCTGTAGTATTATCCATTAGTATATATCCTTTAGTTATTAATCTTTAGTAGTTCTTAATACTACTTAAGATGTTATCATAGTTTTCCTGTAATTGCAACACATCATCCTGTGAAATACTACCGTCAATATCTATTGACTCCATGTTATCTAGTTCCCAGTGTGCAGCAATGGATACTGTCAAACATTCTGTACACAGGTCATAGTGTACTCCGTTGGCGTCCTTCTTCAGTAGTTCTACGTCATCCAGGATAACATCACACGCTTTACATCTCATCAGGGTAATCTCCAAATACTTGGCTATAAGCCTTTACTAACTGGTTGTAGCTCATATCACGGTACTTTTGTCGTAACACAGTACGGGCTATGTTTAGTGTCTCAGCAAATCCTATGAACCCTAGCTCGTACTCTGCTATGTCACAGATCATCTGCTCTTGTGTAAGATCTGGTTCTTTGTAGTCATCCATTTACAAGTCCTCTTGCTTAGGTACTGTGTCTGTCCAATCATAAGTCACTGAAATATATAACATTAGCGGCAGCCAAAGAGGTGCAGTGATAAACGCAATCGCTATTGCAAGTATACGGTACACACTAATCTCCCATCAAAATTTGAAATAAAATAAAAATTATAACAGCCACGGCAACAAATGTCACGTTTCCTCCTGTTCGCATAGTTCCTCGACGTACGGACATTCGTTGACCCTGTTGGGGTGCTCTACTTCGACGTACGTAAACCACACCACTAGGGCTATCATTGGTAGTAACATTAGACTGCCTCCTGTCCGTACCAGCGCATAGGTATGCCTCTGGCGTCCCAATCGTCTGCCTTGAAATTATAGTACACCTGATAGCCTAGCACAGCATCATCACGTTTGCACTCGTCTGGCATACACTGAGGCGGATCAGTGAAACCACCGTCAGGGATGCCTCTAGGAGCCTCTGTAAGCGTCTCTGAGTGCTTTTGTATGGTAGCGTGTACCTTACCATAGCGTCTCGTGTATTCGTCTCCTAGAGCCTCCAGATGCCTCCTGAGCCACCTGTAGTTTTGACTGCTAGCCCTAGCCCAGACTGCGCTAGGGTGGTTCTTGTGGGTGCTCTTGTAGGCCACCTGTTTACCGTCTAGCTCGTTGTGTGCCGTAGAGAGTAACTGTGCCGTCTCTAGTATCATTTTGACTACGTGACGGTCACATTGCAGCCTAGCGGCCTCGTGTGGGTCACGGTCTAGGTAAAATATGTTCATATCTCTGTTCCCCATTCATCCGGTGCGTACTTATAAAATTTGTTCATCTGGTCCTCGTATGCACAAGTATCACATAATCCCGTATCGGTGGCAACGCTGTCAACTATCTCGTAGCAACCGTCGCAAACGTGGGTGTACTCTATGTAATCAATGCGCTTATACGGTCCAGTGCCGTCACAGTAGTGACTGTAATCGTTGTAAGGGTCATCTGTTATGCTGCAGTTCATCTTGCTCATGCGTTCATCTCCTCGCTGAATATTAACCATGCCACCAGTACTAGGCAACCAAAGCCCCAGAGCCAAATTGTATCGGGTTCACACATGTTATCACCTCTCTAATTGTCTAACCAAGTTGTCGTATATCTCCCGACCGTTTTCCGTTAACGCCTCGTATGTCACGCCACCGAAACCCGGACGGTATCCCATTCGTTGCAGTCTGCCGAATATGGCGTACTCTGGGGACCACTGCCCACCGTGGTAATCTGTGGCGAACGCGTGGTACGCCTCGCAAATGTCGAATCTGTCGAAATACATAATTTTACCCTCTGTTCGTTGATTGGTTTACCAGTGAACCCAGAGCGTACCCTAGGCCCACCAGAAAAACAACCTCCTATTTGTCCGTTATTGATACGTTGACCCGCTTCTGTGGCTTCCTCAGGCTCACGTACAGGCTAAACAACCCAGCGTGGAACCCGTGGAAGCACTCGCCCCGCTTGTATGCCACTGGGCGCTTGTGTGCAACCCTGCGACGTAGGATGAACGAACGGCCTAGTACTTTTGTTCGTGTGATGTTTTCCATGTTTTAGTCTCCTTAGCTATACGCTAGTTGGTCTTGGTAGTTTTCATCGAATAGGTCTTCGATTGTGTCAATCTGCCATACTGCGCCATCCGGTGTCAACTCTGGCAACTCGTGCAGTAATTCGTGGATAGCTTGCTGCCTAGTGCAAACCATGTAGACCGCTAGTTCTACTTTATTTTGCATTAGGTTATACAAGCCCTCGTCGTTGTTTAACCACAGCGCAGTATTCCAGTGGTCGTATGACTCGTATCCGTTGTATGTTGTGTTTGACATGGTTTAGTCCTCGTGCCAGTAAAGACGCTCGCCGTATATAGGCTTAAGCGTGTTTAGTATGGGTACTATGTACTTTGCGGCATAATCATCTAAATTTAAACTAGGGTCAAATTCAGATTTTATTGTCATTACTATGTCGCCGTTTTCCGTTACTATGTCGTAAGTATACATGATTAAATTCCCCTAGTGTCTAGCACTATTTCTGTGGCGATACCCTGCACCGAATACATGAGATCATAAGAATATAACCTATTCTCCGCACCTGCATAAGTCTCATGGGCAGAGACTAGTCTACTGTCTACCCTAAACTCCCAAAGACCGCTAATGTCGTTTTTGGCTACTCTTAAATGTCTAGTGTTTGACATGGTTTAACCCTCGTTTCATATGTTTCGTATGTTTCGTGTGTTTAATAGTGGACACCGTATAGATGCCCACCGTTAAACAACCCCTTAAGCAAACTCTGCCATAGCTTGATTCATCACCACGCGCATCTCTTCCTGATAGTCTTGGTGGCGGCTGTAGAAGTCCTCAGAGATTCGCCCTGAGTCAATCAGGCTGGTCACCTGTTCTTCTGTGGCGTAGTAGAGCGCACCCCAGTCGCCGTTGTTTAAGTCTGTTGCGATGCTTTCGAGTGTTGCTTTTTTGCCTTCGCTAATTCGCTGTTCTGTTTTGCTCATGTCTCTGCATCCTTTTGGGGGTGGCGTGTGTCCCCTGTCGCCATGTGTGTATATTGAGGCCTAGCGAGGCAGAACACAAGTGTAAATATTACCACGTTTGGACTATTGACAGCCTAGCACGTTGTATGCTTGCGATTAGCCAGAGGGTCCTACCACGGCTCACACACTCGTGTCTACGTAAATATTCACAAGTTACAGCTCCCGATGTTGGCATGAGTTTTGCCTATGCAATATCTGTGCCAACTTTGGGGGCCTCTCGTGTTGGCACGAGTCTTGCATTAGCAATAAGTGTGCCAATGTTGGTGGCCTCTTGTGTTGGCACGAGTTTTGCATTAGCAAGATCCATGCCAACTCTGGGGTGCCCCTTGTGTTGACACGGGGGGAGGGGGTTGACTCGTGTTGATTATAGTTGTAGCCTCCCAAGTTCACAAGAGAGTAAATTTAGGAAAAAAATAGGCACTATTCATGTTACTTATGTCCTCCTCAACACCCTGTTTTACCTCGTGTTTACCCACGGGTGAGCCAAAAGTACTAAATACGTTGCTGCTTATTACCATTTGTGATAGATTTACGTAAAATAATGCTTGACTTTTGAGTAAAAATATGGTAAAATATAGAGTAGATATTAGGATGTATTTAGTTACACAGGTGCGGGACTAAAGTTTGAGTGTTGTATAGTTCGTATAGATCCCCTCATCTGTTACAACCTAAGCAGGGGACTCATGCGAACTAGCGTTAAACACAAGGAAACAGGAGAATGTCAGGAGATAGCGTCAGCGGTGCTGAACATGACACCCTAGAAGCCCAAGTAGCAGCTAGAAAGGAGATAAATCTCAAGAAAAGACCCAGAGGTAGGCCTAAGAAAAAAGAGATCAAAGCTAAAACAGCAGGATCCAGAGGCAAAGTAGGTAGACCTAAGGGTGATGCTACAATAATTAACGAGTACAAGGCTAGAATGTTAGCCTCTCCTAAGTCCGTTAAGGTACTAGAGACCATATTTGAGGCTGCTCTGGACAACGATCACAAGAATCAGGCAGCAGCGTGGAAACTAGTGATGGACAGGATACTCCCCGTAGGTGCATTTGAAAAAGAGGTTATAAAAGACAATGGAAGAAGTGCGATTCAGATTAACATCACTGGTGTCGGAAGCACAACAATTTCTGATGGCGGTGAAAGCGGAGACGTTATCGAAGGTGAGTACTCTGAAGAGTAGAATCTGTGGTTGCAGCTGTGGTTGCGAGGAGTGTTCTGAGGAAAACTCTTGAAGTACTTCACTAGAGAAGAGTTCAACTGTCAACATACTGGTGAGAACCGTATGGAAGACGAATTCCTACTAAAGTTAGACCAACTCAGGGACAACTGTGGTTTCCCTTTTGTTATCACCAGCGGCTACAGAAGCCCTAGCCATCCCATAGAAGCTAAAAAGGACGTACCCGGAACACACGCCCAAGGCATAGCAGCAGACATAAAAATAACTAACGCTGCTCACAGGTACGCAATAATAAGAGAAGCTCTGTCTATGGGATTTACTGGCATAGGGGTCGCTGGTGACTTTATTCACGTCGATACACGGGGCACTGCTCCGGTGATCTGGACCTACTGATGCTCTATACACGACACAAGACCCTCACAGACAACACAGAACAGTCGATACTGACGATTCCCAGCGGGTTTGTAGCCCACGTAAAGTACGTCTACATTGCTAACCACGGAGGATCTACGAACCAAGTAGACCTCTTTTGGGAAACAGGTGGAGTGCCTGATGTTTACATCTTTGACGGCACTAGCATCGGCTCTGGAAGCAGAGAAATACTAGGAGACTCTGGATCTGGTGTAATCTTTGTTTTGTCTGAAAACGAAACAGTAAAAGCACAAGCCAGTTCAGCAACAGGTAGCATAGAAATTGTTATGACCATAGACCTCCTAGATCAACCACCTGTGTTTGTAAACTTTAACGGTGCGTAACAGATGATTACCATTATAGGTGCTGATTGGTGTCCTGCGTGTCGCAGAGCCAAGAAGACAGCCAAAGAGTACAACCTAGACTACAAGTACGTACACATACCTCCGGGTCAAGAAGGTTGGGATTGGGTAGAACAACTGACAGGCAAGCGGTCTATACCACAAATCTTTTACCACTTTGGTGGTTCAAACGATTTTAAAGAAGCCCTAAACAGCGTAGGAGAACTTACTAAATGAAATCACTAAACGAAATGTTCATCGGACTAGGTTTGACCATCTTTTTAACTCTAGTGTC
>Ga0208898_1001540_pt1 | contig 15077 bp, 15 predicted proteins | sample VirMetDEL_Mar_4_FD_184513 | JGI IMG/M metagenome (GOLD analysis project Ga0208898, IMG submission 184513) | Aqueous microbial communities from the Delaware River and Bay under freshwater to marine salinity gradient to study organic matter... | ecosystem: Environmental > Aquatic > Marine >...
ACCACCAATGCCTAAACATTGCGAGTGTTGTGGTAAAGAACAAGATCGCCTAGTGCTAGACCACTGCCATGAAACTGAAGTGTTTAGGGGGTGGCTGTGTTCTCCTTGTAATCTTGCTTTAGGAACACTAGGCGATTCAATAGAAAGAGTTAAAATGGCATTGCATTATTTACAACGATAAAAGTACAGAAAGGCGTTGACAATGACAGGAAAAATTGTTATACAGGAAGTAATGGAACACGAAGATGGTTCTGCCACTGTAACATTTGAGTGCGACAATGAAGCAAAGGAAGCACTTATTAGTGAGGGGATACTTTCACTAATTACAAAAGCAGTAGATAAATATAATGAAGATTATAGTTGGATGAAAGGAGAAAACAAAGATGAAGATTAAGTTCGATACATACACAAAGGATGTAGCATCAGCCGCATCTGCCTTTAGTTCTCTGTATGCGTACTGCAATGATCTAACAATCTCAAAGAATGATTGGAACGATGGTGCTATCAATGTTCATGGAGAGATTGATTCAGGTAATATGGCTACATTAGAGAAGGCACTGCCTGATGGCACCTTCAACGAAGACACAGACAAACTCTAATATGATATGGAAGAGGGGTGAAGGCTGGATACAATTTAATCCACCACGTAGTCATCCCTCTTACCAAGAATGGCAGAAGTTGAAACAGAAACATAAGGAGAAACAAAATGAAAGAACGGTTGATTAATGCACAACAATCACATCTTATGGGTCACATCAACAAGCACCTCGCAAACATCGAGGTATTGCTTAACAACCCTGTAGGCATTGGTGAGCATCAAGACATTGGTACAGCAATTGAAGATGAACTTGCTGAAGTAGCAGACTACCACGATAAGTTGGAGATGCTTAACAAGTTCTTTGTAGAACCAACGGTGAAAGCACAGCAAGTAGCACAACAACAGGCAGAAGGTGAATCATCTGATGAGGCGTAATGGTCTGAAGAAATACGATGCCCCACTTCGTATTCAGTACGAGTGGGGTTACGAAGCGTTTAAGAAATGTGTTGGTAGAAAGAGGGGCAAGAGTACTGCATACCATCATACAGATAGTGGCATGGATCACAACACTATGCAACATCGCGAGTGGCAACGTGGCTGGAATGCCGCGTACTACGAAAACCTGGAGAAGATAAATGAACTTGGAGCAAGAGTTTAAACAGTGGCTGAAGGAGAAACAAAAGAGTATGATTACAGCAAGTGAATATCAATCTAAAGCCTGTGAGACAGCTATCTTCCCAAAAGAAAGGGCAATGGAGTATCTAACTCTTGGCCTCACAGGTGAAGCAGGTGAGATAGCAAATAAGGTAAAGAAGTTTATTAGAGATGGCGCAGCACCAGATGAATACGCAGCAAAGCGAATTGAAATAGGCTATGAAGTCGGTGACGTTCTTTGGTACTGTGCTGTATTAGCAGATGAGTTAGGAATGAATCTTGGTCACATCATGGAAAACAACATACAGAAACTTGCTGACAGGAAAAGTCGTGGCACTCTTTCTGGCAGTGGAGACAATCGTTAAATGGAGTATATACTCTTGTCTTATTTTGTGGCTTCTTTATGTTATCGGTACAGCGTTAGCGAACGACTTGTGCGGGTGTGTAAAAGACTATAACAATTGGTGGACAGCAGAGTATTGGACAAAAAAAGAGGGGGCTTAATTGCCCCCTTTGTTTTAGTTAAAGAATTTAGAAGATCGCATCTTTGCTAAATATTTTGCGTAATAAAGCAGTTTGGTGTAGTCATAGTTACCATCCTCTGGCACTCCATGATTCTCGTGATACACTTTCATGGCACGTTCTTTGTCAATCTTTGGTATTCTATTCCATCCTGCTTTTTCCATAGGATTAAACCCAAAGCGTTCCTTATATACAGGTTGCTTTGCATTGTACTCAACAAGTTCCATAATATCATTCCGATATTCTTGTATGACCTGCTTGAGAAAATCCTTCTTTTCTTCCCTTGTTTTATTTTTATATGTGTCACTAGCTTCTATTGCAGGCACGACATAATCCGTAATATACTCTCCCATAAATTCTGATATAAGTGCATCTGCCTCTGGTACGCCTGTCTTTTTATATATAATCCTACGAGATATTTTATTTTCTGCTAGTTCTTTTTCAAATCTATTCTTGCGTTCATTATACAGCGCACCATAAACCTGACGCGAGAATGGTGTGACCCTACGCAAATCTTCTGCACGAGTTGGTGATTGGTATATTTCTGACGGGCTAGTACCTAAGTGTTCTGCCAAAAACTCTTCAATTTTGTAGTTCATTGGGATACGTGCTAACGCACGATTGATTCCAAAACTCAACATGTCTGATGATTTTGTATCTCTTACAATACGTGCGTCATCTGGTGCGGCAAAGGTATTATAAGTATCCTGTAACATTGTCATAGGAATTGTAAATGTATTGATGATGTTTGCAGCAGAAGCTGTTAAAAACTTTTGCAACTTGGCTGGATCATCTTCAGCCATAACGTCACGAAACATAGCATCAAGTGCATATAAACTCATACCAGATTTAAACTGAGTACCCGACAATGCTTGAATAGCATCAGCTAATTCATTATTGTCACCGTACAGCGGTCTATCCTGTTCTTTAAATCCTACCGTATTAGCAATGTCTTGGTCTAGCGCACGGGCTACTAGATCACCAACAAATAAGAAAGGTGCAGCAGGGAAGAATGGGCGTAGGTCGTATGTACTACCGTCAGCTTTCTTTCCTTCCCACCAGTTTTCGCCAGCATGTTCTGACATACGGTATGCTATAGCACCCATCAACATGCCTGTGCCTACTAGACCCTTTGCCAGTTCCTCATAGTTATCTTGATTCTTCGCAGCAAAACGTACAAACCCTGCGTCCATAAGGTACAGCGGGGAGTACTCGTATGTGAAGCGCATTGCGTTAGCAATAAATCGTGGGAATGGTACAAGGGATGTTGTAAGGAATGGGGCTTTATGAATACCATCAATCAAAGCACGTGCCACTGGACTGTCTGGAGTCTTCTGATATGTAAAATACAAAGCATCTTCTACCGCTTTGTCTAACATTTCCTTCCCTTCTTTTTTACCGAAAATTGTTTTGAACTGACCAGTGCGAACAATTTCACGTAGGTTATATTGGGCGGCATCGGCCTTTGTCTTATTGCCTGCACGAATTTCACGTGTAAACAATTCATTCAATTGACGCTTCAAGCTACCTACAAATGCTGCCCGTTTAAATAGATTATCAGATGCTTGGTTTAATGCATTTAGGTTTGCACCGATTGCCCTCATCTTTCCCATCTTTACACTATTAGGCATCTCTGTAGTATTAACTATGTCCTGCAACTCACGAAACATCTGACTGGCTTTTGTGGAAAACCCCGACTTGAACACAGCTTCAATTGCCATCGCTTCTTTTTTATTCGTGATACCAAACATTACAGCAAAGATATCTTCATTGGCTTTATGTAACAAAGACTTTTGGCCAGGCAAGACTTTAGATATACCTCTGTCCATAGCTTTTGTTAGCACATCAATACCCACACGAGATACACCCGATACTGTGTTACGTACTGTTGTACCAGTCTGTGATGTCATAAAGGCAAGACGCATACTGTCAACACCTCTTGCGCCATTAAGTAATCTTTTAAGTGCGCTGACACTCATGTCATCTGTCATCATGTCAGTTTTTTCAAGGAATCTATTTACGCCAGCAGAACCTTCCTGTTCTAGCGCACGAGTAGCCTGATACAAATCCCCTTTTCTTTGGGAACTCAGACCAAATATATCATCGTGTGTAGCGTCTAATATCTTACGCACTGCCCCTGCCTGCTGTAGAGTACGAGCAGCATGTGACACATCTGCCATAAACATGTTAGCAAAATCGTCTGCTGTAAGATTATATTTTTTAAATATATCACCCAGATCAAACGCATCCTTTAAGGTGTCTTCTGACGCACTACGTAGAACACGTCCAATTGCTTCAGTAACCCGTTCACCTTCTTTGCGTCCACCGCCTTTAGCAAGTATCTCTACCGTCATTGCGAAGACACGTTTCTTTTTACTTGGATCAATAATCAGATCAAATACTGGTACGTCTTCATAGTCAACGCCAACTTCTGTTGGAGGTAGGTCTTCACCTCTTCTAAATCTATAGCCTGTTTCAATCTCTTGACGCACCTTATCTGACGCAACGTCACCTTTTTTTATAGACTCTGGGTCAAGGCTACGCAACACCTCTCTAGTGTCATCCAATATTTTTTTATCTGTATCCCGTAATGTTTTTTCTGCCGCCTCTGTTGCCTCTTCAATAAGTTTAAGTTCTGCCTTATCAGCATCATCTAGCAAATCGCCTACATTACGTTCTGCAAATCGTGAGAACTGTCCTTTCGCTAGACCAACTGCCGCTGCAGCAGGTAGCACACCACTGGCAACAGATGTTACAAGCAGTTCACTATTGTCAAACTCTCTACGCAGGTCTGCTTCAATCTCTGTCTTCTGTGCTGCCACATTCTGTAGCGCACCGAATGCCGCCTCACCTGCAATAGTTGTCGGAATAGGATTAGATGCAGCTGCTTGAATCATACGACTGCCAAGACGTTGGGGTTGAAATGCCTGACGAAGTGTACCAGCAACTGCTGCTTTTGCGGCTTGCGTACTTGCAACTCCAGCACCCTTACCAATACCAGGAAGCAGTAGACCCAAATAAGTAGACGGTGCTGTGAGCAACCCCTCCACATAGTCTGTGAAAGTATTCTCAGCACCGCCTTCCTCGTAGAAATTAGGCATCTCTCTAAAGGCTTGATACAACAAACGGTAATCTGCTAGACGCATCTTAGCTTTTTCATCGTTTCTTTTTGTTGCATCAGCCGCCGCAGCCGATACATAATTATAGTCGCCTGCTGTTGTCATTTCGTTTACATCAAACGAACGGAAGTGGCTGATAAACTCATCAATCACATCTTCGTTTTTTACTTTTGTCATACCATGTCGTTCTGACAAGAATCTCTTGGCAGCTTCAAACACAGCAGGATTGCGTTTAAGGGCTTCGTAAGACTTTACAGAGTTGTCAAATGTATTATCTGCTATAACAGCACTATCCAGCAAACCAGCAGACCTTGCTTCGGACCAAGACTTTGGCGCTGGTGTACTAAGAATTTCTTCAGTCTCTGATAGGGCGTCTTCTGTATCTACTATTTTACCTTGCGCTTGCAGGTATTGAAACATTCTGCTCATCTATCGCCTCATTAATCCACCACGTGCTATACCTTGCCTGCTTGTTCTTTTTTGTAGTGCCTTCACTTGACTTGGGCTAAGACTGTCTTTCGGCGCAGGCGGTTGAGATGCCATATCAGCATCGGTATACGCAGAAACTTCTTTTTCTGCTTCTCGTCTTTCACGAATACGTTGAATAGCCATAGCAATATCTGCACCGTCTGGCCCCTCTACTCGCTTTCTTAATTCCTTTGCCTCTTTTGCAGTAAGTGTACCATCTACATACTTCATTGCCAAAGCTATAGAACTGACACCGCTTCTTTTGTTAGGCTTAGACACGAGAGATTCTCTTTTTTCTCCATCACTGCTACGCTTAGAAAAGTCTGTTAGTGCATTTGATAGGTTAACGTCTCCTACATCTAGCAACAAGCCGTCTTCGCCAACCAAAGGTCTATTGCCCTTTAGCGCCCTAGCTATAGGGTTGTCGGAGATTTCTTTTGACGCCGCTGCGATACGGGCATCCCTTTCCTCTGGCGAAACATCATCCCTTTGACTTGTATCTGTAGGTATGTCAAACGCTTCCACATCAAATGCGCTGATATCATCAGCGGGTGCAATTGCTCTTTGTATAAGCATATCTGCATTCTCAGGAGATACGTTAAGCATAGTTGCTATATACTCTATAGCTTGATCTCGCCTATATGGAATAAGTTGTCCAGTAATATTACTCAAGAAATTTTTTCTATCTAATGCATCTTTTACTAACGGAATATTTTTCTTTAAATTTTCTGTCTCTACTTGTGTTCTTTCTTGGATTACTTCGTTTACAATATGATTAGTAACCTCTAAACTTAGAGTAGGGTTTCCTTGAATCAAGGATTGTACTACAGCGTCACGAGCATTCTTGTCCACAACAATGCCAACTTCACCTTGCTTGAATACCTCCCCAGAATCTAAAGCCTCTGTTATGTTTTTTCTAACATTAGGATCAAGAAGATTACGAACGGTATTAGTAAATTCTTCATCGTGTATACCCACAGACTCCGCTATAATTTCATTTTCGGTAGCTTTTGGTATACTAGTTACCTGACCTGTCTTTTCATTAGTTACGTTCTGTTGCTTGAATATATCCTGCTTAATAAAATCTAACGCACCTTTAATAGTATTAGGAAAATCTGCCCGCATAATATTCATAGTAGATTCATCTACTTTTTGTTTAGAGTCAACTGCCTTTTTAATGTCAGCGTCATTGATGACACCAGTACCAGCCGAATCCTCACCAGCACCAGTTGAAACTTGACCTAATGCTTCATCAGTTTGTCCAGCAACTGTGCTACCCACTGCACCACTGGTTGTGTCAGAAACTGATTCAGATAGAAGAATGTCCAATGCTCTGTCAACAGAAATAGTTTCTTCGCCTAGTTCTGCTTTCATCGCCTTAGTTTTAGAGGCCACATCTCGGATAGCATCCTTAAATGCTTCAATAGAATTTTGATTTAAATCTCCTCTCTCACGGGCGGCTATCATTTCAGCCATCAAAAAATCAAACTGTTTACCGGTATCTCCACCAGCAGATTCCGCTTTATTTACAAGGCCTAGCAGTACGGGGTCCGTAAAAGATAACCGTTTTTTGGCATTGCTGTATATGGTAGTAACCATGCTATTAATATCGTTGGTAGTAGTGCCTTTGAAGTTTGCAAGTTCTGTGCGATATGCCATACGCATTTTGTTATCTTCTGCGTATCCCCTACCTGCAAACTGTCCAGTGCTGTCCATGTAAGCGTCACCAAACTGGGCTTTCTTACGCTGCATGTCTTCTTCCAGATCAGACAGTTTTGTTTCAGTTGTTACTATACCACCTGCCTCAATGTCTCTTGCTTTCCTAGTAAGTCTCAAAGATTCCGCTAGACCCTCATCTGTGCCATCACGAGCAGCGATTGTAGCTTGAACCTTTAGAACCGCAGCCTCACCCTCAAGTTCAGCTTCCTGCAAAGAAATTCTGTCTTTTAATTTTGTAACCTGATCTGTAAGAGTTGTGTAATTGTCATCTGTCGGCTTTGCCCTATCTAACATTTGCTGTGCTGCCGCCAAAGCATTTGTAGCATCACCTTGGTCAATACTTAATTGAAGGAGTGCCGCCTCGCGTTCCTGCGCCTTTTTCACCATGCTTGGTGTAGACGAAGGATCAACAATAATATTACGAAGATACGACAGTTTTTCATTTGTATCCTTTGTGTGATAAGTAAGACCTTCACGATCAAAGGTATACTTAGTAAACGAAAGAGATGTTGCAGTAGGCACAGCCTCCATTCCCATCTCTTGCATCTGCTGGGTAGCACGTGTTTCACCTGCAGCCATCACATCAAATCCTGGCACAATTGCACCAATCATCCCGCTAGGTTTAATAGTACCCTTTGGAAAGATCATGTCAGTCGGGGCATAACTACTTTCAGCATCAGAAAAGCTACGAACAATCTCTGATAGTTTAAATCTATTCTCTGGAGCATCTTTATTAGCACGATTAATAAAGTCTAGTGGACGCACACCAACACCTGATTCTACTTGTTTTCTCATAAACTCTATATCAGATGTAAAACCAGACAAACCACGTTCTTTGTACAAAGCGGCTGCTATATTCTGTGCATCCACATTGTTTTGATCGCCACCAATTACAAAGGCTGCGTCCTTAATCATAGTTTCAATTTCTTGATCCTTTTTGCGCCGTTCCTTTTCGCGTTCTTCAGCCTTCTTCAAACGCCACTTGGACACCATGTCAATGTTGTCGCGAGTGCGTTCAATGCTTTCTTTTAACTGTGCGTCAACTGACTTAGCAAAACCTGTAGCAAAACCTATAAGAAAACTCATTAGCCTCTCCTACCCATCAAACCTGTAGCACGTTCTGTAGCAACACCTTTCAACGTATTAATAATTTCATCAGTCGTTTCTTGATCTTTAGCAGAAACCTCTTCATCAGACTCTGCCTCAGTTTCCTCTTGAAGCCTAAGAATTGCTTTATCAATCTGTGTTCCACGAACCTCAGTATCCTTTTCCATTCCTGTATTGTATTCAATACCCTCAGAATCTGCCATGTACATAATCAGTTCCATGAGAACAGGGATGACCAGCATACCTACGTCTACGCTATGCTTGCCTTCCATAACACCACCTAATTGAATAGTATTCGCTAGTGTAGTTACAGGCACACCCATCTCCAGAACATCCATAAGCTGTTCTGTTACTTCATCATTTGCAAAACGAGGAATGTAGTAATCTAGTGCTTCTTCTACTGTAGTGTATTGTGCAGGAGTTTGCCAAGGACGTGCGCCAAGTTCGTGGGTCAAAGACTGACCAGGAATAGGAGCATCAAGAGTTGGTTCGTTATTAATATCCATTATGCCTCTGTCTCCCTTTGTTCCCGAATCATGCTAACATAAGACACAACACGATCCATAGGTTCTGTAATCTCGTTTTTAGGCATACGCATTTTGTCTTCCGCTTTTGAAAGAAGACCTCTCATTACAGGCTTTGGTTTTTTTGTGTCATTTTCTTTTTTTACACGCCTATCAATATTGTGATACAACATAGGGGCTGGATTATTAAGCATAATTATACCTCGTTTTAGGCTTCTTTACAACCAAATTCATCATTTGTTTCAACACAAATTTAATCTTTGGCTTGTCTTTGATGTACTCTGCAAAGTCCTTACCATGCTTTACGTACAGTTTATACAGCCAACGTGGTGCTTTGTGCTTCATCCAGTCGCGGAAGATAAACCAACGGATGTCTGTAGGCCCATACACTTCTCGTGCTACCCAACAAAACTCAATAAATGCACTGCCAAGTGTACCAATCAAACCACCAATTGCACTACCTGCTGCCGTTTTATTTGCCGCCTTAGTTGCTGCGGCTTGTGCGTCTGCACTCAACTGCGCAATAGCCATGCTGTTAATACGATCAAGTTCATTTTCAGCAGATGTCCAAGCCCACTCCATTGTATCAGCATAGTATGTCCACAAGTTGTCATAGGCCTGCTTTGATATATTCAATGCTGCAGTAGCGTTCAACTCGTTGGCACGATTTATAGCGGCAGTATTCGCTGTAGCAATTTCTCTACGCCATTGTGCATTAGACTGTGCAATTACAAGTTGGTTCTGTGCATTAAACTGGTCACGCTGGTTATTCAGTTCTGCATTAAAGCGTTCTACAGTATTCCGCTGACCTGCATTAAACTGTGATTGCGCATTAGATTGTGCGGCATTGAACTGAGAAACCTGTGAACTAAGATTTGCAAAGAATTGATTCGTTTGATTTTCAGACGTAGCATTAAACTGCCGTGCCGCATTTTCTGCCGCCTGATCTGTGAACAGACTTTGGATACGCTGTTGTGCCTTGAACATTGTAGTCTGCTGACGATTAGACAAGTTTGCCATATCCATGTTAAGAAAAGACTGAGCATTCTGTACCGCCGCTTGCTGGCGATTATTAAGATTTGCCATATCAAGTTGGGCTAATGCTGCCGCCTCTGCCATAACCATTGCCTGTGAGTTGGACAGGTTTTGCAAGTTCATCGTATTTGCGATACGGCTGTTCTCTAACTGTACCTGCTGTTCAGCAGTAAAGTTCATATTAGCAATGTCGCTAATCCTTGCCGCATTTTGTACACGTGCTTGGAAGTCTTGTGTGAACTCCATGCCCATGAACTCTGCTCTTTGTTGCGCTGCAAGCATAGCACGTTGCTGACGGTTTGTCAAGTTCTGTGCTTCAAATTGTGCTGTAACAGATGCATCAGCTTGCGCTATAGGCAGAGCAGCCTCAAGCGTGGCCTGTACAATTGCTTGACCCGCGAGGCTACTTGCGCCAAGTCCACGTGCCGCCATTTGTGCTGTCGCATTACGTAGTGCGCCAGCAGCCCATGCAGGTGGATTCTTGGCATCAAAGTTTGCAGTAAGATTTGCCAGTTGGCCTTGTACAGTTGCTTGGTCAGATGGTGTAGCCTGTGCAGCCTGAATCTGCTCAGTAAACTGTGCGGCCTTTTGTGCATCGGCTGAACCACTAATAAGTTCACCTGCCTGAATCTCACGTTGTACAGGATTGTCAATAAGTGTGGCATTACCTTGTGCGGCAGATACATTGCCTACACTGCTTGCTGTTTGTTGTGCAGCCACTACTTCAGCACGTGGATCAACAGTACCTTGTGCCGCCTGTGTAGCATCAAGTGCAGAAGCAACAGCAGGTGCGGCAGTAGATGCCTGTATTTGTGCGGCCTGTGCTTCCTGTGGTGCAGTGGCTTGTGCTGTCGTTGCCATAGCAGTTGGTACAGCCATCGTGCCAGTCACTTGTCCAGTAGTTGGGTCCACCATTTGGTCAGGCGTTGCTACAGTTCCTACAGGTGCGACAGCCCCACCCGTTGGCAAACCTGGCGTAAATGCTTGTTGTGCCATGATGTCACCAATCTGTGGTTGCTTTGTTTCAGTAACCTCAATAGGAGTTGTTGTTACACCCTCTGGAACATCTGCTTCACTTGCATATACTGTACCATCTTCTGTTTGATATTGCGTAGTGGTTGTTGTAGTGGGTTCAGGCATTGTAAAGGTAGGCACAGCCTGTTGTGGGAGTTGTGTTTGTGGGTCTGTTGATGCAGTAGGTACAGGAGGTTGGACTATCTGTGTCGTGCCTGTCGTATTTAAGTCAACGGGTGGTTGACCTGTAAATGGTCGGTTAGGGTCAAGGTCAGGTGGCATAAAATTTGGATTGCGCATCAATTCATACTGATTTCCTTGCTTCCAGTTTTCATAAGACATTTCACCGGGAAGCATTATTCTACCCATAAACCCTGCATCACGCTGTGCTTTTGCATTTGCACGTGCCTGTTCATACTCTCTGCGCAGTTGGTCTTCAGGTTTTACTTTAGATGTGTCAGGAATAAATTCAGGAGTATACGAACTTAAATCAAAGGGTCGTTGCGCTTGCAGTCCACCCACGTTAACTGCTGGGGTAAAATTAGACACACCCTGTGCTACACTACCAGTGTTTGCAGCAGGTTGTGTGCGGGGTTGAATGCGTACAGCATCGGGCAATCCACGTGGGTCAATATAACGACCACTCGTTACATTCGGCGCACCCGGTGCTACAGTACCAACTGCTGGCTGTAAACTAGGCTGCCTCAAAGAAGTGTCTATTCCGCTTAAGTTTAGTGGCTGACCTACCTCACTTCCGGGTATTGGTGCAAACTGACCACGCCTGAAAGGGTTCACTTCTTCATTTCCACCGCCACGTGGTGTAAATGTATTTTGTGGAATTGAACCGGGGGCTTGCATGATACCACCTTGCTGCATCTTCACTACACCACCTTTAGCCATCTGCATAGCCTTCTGTTGATATGTCTGCATCTGCTGTTGTTTCATAGGGTCTTGGGCAAGATAGTCTTGGAAGCCTTGCATATTACCTTGATAACCCATGGCACGTGCAATCTTCTCCATGCCACTAGGTTTAAATGCTTTGAACATTGCCATATTTAATCCCTACTCAATACTTTATCTAGCTTATCTTCAACACGATGCAATGCATCCATGACCTGCCTCATATCATCACGTAATTCAAATTTGGTTGCGTACTCTTCACGTGTCTTGTTCACAAGGATGTTTATTCGCTTCTGTTCTTTGTTTTGTTCAGCCAAGAACCACGCAACACCTGCCACAACAAGGCCAAGTAACATATCAATGAGGCTGGTCATTTCCATGATTACCTCCAGCGTGGCCCAAAGAACCAAGCGACAAGTGATTTGCGTGTGCCGGAGGTTACTGGCAGAACCCTGTGTCTAAGGTAGCTTGGGAAGACCAAAACAGTGCCTTTTGATTTGAAGTCGGCTGTGTTGCTAACCTCGTCAAACTCAAAGTCACCGCCCTCGTAATCGGATGGATCACTGAGTTGGACCGTGATCGACAGTTTCCTATCGGAGTTGGTCTGGCCGTTCCAGTTGATATCGTGATGCCAGTCGTAGTGACCGCCCTCGTTAGCGTGATACTCCGTGAACTGAACCTCAGCGTGATTTTCAACATTCACACCGAAAGCATTAATGTTCGCTACCTTGGTATATTCCCAAAGCAAGTCTCTCACCCACTGGTCCGGCACCCATCGAACGATGCTACTGCGGACCTCTTTTTTGGTGTCGTTCGATGAAAACACTTTAGCCGCTTGAGGCGGTTGGGCTTCAGCTGCCTTCGTAATGTCATCTATCTGCTGCTGAGTAAGCGCAGACGACCAGAGTTGATAAAGATCACGCATGGTCTAATCTCCAGTGATAAGCACGATGTCTTTATCATGTTTAGCTTGAGCAATCAAAATGTCGCGGTTGAGGTCGTTGGATTTGACCATCTCGTTGCGGAAACTTTCTACGGCTGCGCCTGTCTGACGCGATTGTTGCGCGTTCTCGATCATCAACATCGGCATCCAAGCCATAGAGCAGCCCCAGTCGTCAACCTCATCACCAGTGTTTGGGTCAGTGCCTCTGATTTGTATGAACCAAGCACAATCAAATTTCTTGCATGACTCAAAGCCATTCAAAGGGCAGTTATCCTTGACTTCTAGTTTCATCAAGCCTCACTCTCAGCTTCTTTAGCCGCTTGCTCGGCTGCAATTTCTGCTTGCTCGGCGTCATAGGCCGCTTGCCATGTGGCATCGACATTCGACCACCAACTCAATGTGGTGACGTCCTCAACAAGTTCATTGGCTGTGATTGTCCGCGTGGACCTGACGCCTTTCTCAAGGTCGGCTGATCCATCTACAGCTGCTTGCACGGCGAGGATGTCGTCTGGTAGCCAGCTGAGTGTTAGGTCAAGGTAGCCCACGCCATCCTTAGAGATAAAGCCGTCATCCGCGATTATTGTGTATCTTGCCATGATTTACTCCTTTAGTTTCTCGATGCGAAAATGACATCGACATATTGTACGTTAATTGAAGCTGTTCCAGACATTGTGTGGTTGTGAGAATCGCCGCTACCAGCGGAACCACTCGATCCCTGCATATTAAGAAGCAATGTTGAGCCTACACCTTGATTCAGATTAGCGCCGCCAGTGCCACCCCCTGTATGACGAAGCTGCGCTTTGTAAGATCCTGCACCGTGAGTGTGGGATGCAAGCTGTGCGGTTGAGAGTGTTGTACTGCCTGTTGAGCCTGATAGTGATGGCGTTCCAAGAGCAGTTGTAAAACCACTCGAACCGCCGCTACCAACAGTGCCAGATACAACCCTCAATGCTTTGTCGTTGTGGGTTGTTATCTTTGTCCATCCTGTTGGCGCAGATGTCTGTTGGAACAGCATGATTGTACCCGAAGGAAAGTCTGGTCCTTGGGGTCCAGTCGGGCCGGTCGGACCTGTAGGTCCAGTAGGACCAGCAGCACCATCAGAACCACTAGGGCCAGTCGGTCCAGTCGGTCCAGTTGGCCCTGTAGGACCAACCAACGCCGCATTAGCTATTGTCGCTTTGCGAACAGCACCACCCGAAACGTCATAAAAAGCAATTGTATCGGTAGAAACAGGAGTAGCTGTGGTCAAACCATTAACATCAAGATTAACAGTAACAGTACCAGATGTGCCACCTCCAGAAATGCCAGTTCCAGCAGTAACACCATCAATATCACCTGTACCACCTGTTGCAACGGCGGTTACTCGTCCATAAGCGTCAAGTGTAATCGTATCAATCTTAGTGTTGTTAGAAGTTGAACCGTAAGTTCCAGCACCAGCACCAGCTGTTGCTAGTGAAAGGGTACCACTGCTTGTAATGGTGCCACCAGTTAGTCCTGTTCCTGTAGCAACACTTGTCACAGTTCCGGTTGTGGTTGAGAAACCAGCATCGTTGTTGAAACCAGAGATTGCAATATTGGCTTTAGTCAACTTGTGTTGTGAACCGTCAGCACTATCTACAACTACAAAATAATCACCATCAGTATTTGTTGTGGATGTTGCGAGTTCATTTAAATCAAGGTTAAGTGTATGTGCAACGCCTTCACCAGATGTAGCACCAGTAGAGTCAATGCCAGTTCCACCTGTAATAGTGCCTACATAGTTTCCTGTTGTATCCGTACCAAGAGCAACAGAGTTTGCCGTTACCCCACTTGCTGTGGTAGCAGTGGTAGCATTACCTGAAAGCGTTGCTGTAATAGTGCCAGCAGAAAAATTGCCACTTGCATCACGGGCAACAATTGTGCTTCCCGTGTTTGCAGAGGTGGCATTTGATGTGACTGTGAATGTTGCGCCTTCAGCACTGGCTGAACCAGATAGACCTACACCGCTTACTGCACCAGTAGCGACATAGTTACCTGATGTTTTTGTTCCAAGTGTTACTGCGTCATTATTAATCTTTGCCGTAGTGACAGCACTGTCAGCAATACCGCCTGTGCCGATTTGTGGACCTTCACCTGTTGTGCCATCGTGACTGTGACCTGTTGTTGCGTTAAACGCCGCCTGAATTGCATCAAACTCGCCATCAAGGTCAGAGGCGTTGATTACGTTCCCGTCTGCAATGTTATTGGCGGTATCATTACGAGTGTAACCTGTACCCATACTTATCTCCTAGCGTTGGTAGTATACTGCAACGTGGCAGCGTCAATGGTAAATACAGCATCTGTGTTTGTTCCTGTTGTTTCGTATAGAATTGAAACTGTAAATCCTGAACCTATTGTTTGTACATCGTATATGGCTTTTTGTTTAACGCCAAACAATGATGTACCATAAATACCAGAACCATATGTAATAGATGCGGCTGCATCACTTGACAATACAGAGTCTGGCTGAACTGAACCCGGCTGGTCAAAGTCAAACTTGAGTGAAAACTCAAGGT
>Ga0208898_1001541_pt1 | contig 15072 bp, 20 predicted proteins | sample VirMetDEL_Mar_4_FD_184513 | JGI IMG/M metagenome (GOLD analysis project Ga0208898, IMG submission 184513) | Aqueous microbial communities from the Delaware River and Bay under freshwater to marine salinity gradient to study organic matter... | ecosystem: Environmental > Aquatic > Marine >...
ACCTCTCGTGAGTACCCTGCCATGAGAGTCTGCATTAATCGCTTTGCCGTTAAAGCCTTCAATCTTCATTTAATTCCACTCCTGAGCTGTACTCGTCTTCTAGTCTAATGTTTATGTTTCTTAACTCTATTAAAATTAGTTTTAATAAGTCCTCAATGGTCTTTTCTTCTTCTTTCTCGTCAACAATGTAACTCATACAAAGAACCACTCATCTTCTTGAGGAAAGTATTTAAAGTGTAGAGCTGTGCCTTTTTTATTTATGTATATTTGACTATGACCGTTTATTTTCTTTGTGGATTTTATTTTTATTTTTGAGTTGTCAGCGTTTCTAACTACACATTCACCATGTTGCGGTAGTGTAATCTCTGATTTTTTCTCGGCATTAACAAAGTCAAAAGGAGCGCAAGTATAATTGCTTGATACTGAAACCGTATTGAATATTGAGTTTTCAGGAACGTAATCATAAGAATTAGAAAGACATTCTAATTGTTTTTTAATTTCCCAGACTTGAGCAGCATATCCCGTTGAATCGTATACATCGCGATTTTGTGTTGACTTAACATCGTCCGAACCGCCGCCCGTTCTTATCCAAATGTCATGAGCCCATCTTATAAAATATTCAAAGAATGGCCTTAGTTCTGGGTCGTTTAATATTTTCCTTGGTATTGGCGCTACAAACGGGTCAACCTTCACCATCCTGCTCCTTTCAAATCAATAGCAGCACCGTGAAAACCTACGAAACAAGGGTCAGATACTCTTATTCTAATTACTACGTCATAGAAAGACTGCATGTTATACCACTCTACACGCTTAACGCTTTCACCCTCACGACCTATTTTCACCCAGTCTTCACCAGTAAATGACCTACCGCCATCGATTGAACATGAGAACATTATCTCAGGGTCTGGAACGTCAGTATTGCCTACACCCGTCTCCATAATGGCCTCAGCCCGACTCATTAGAATCCTTGAGCCCGGTATTCCGAGTTGAAGTCCGTTGACTGGTGCTGAGTCTCGCTGTCTTATGATCGTGGCTCCGTTTGATGTGTAAGTATTAAAGTCCCACTCGTACACGTCGCCAGAATCGTAATCACAAACAAGGTGTTTCCCAAAAGCATAAACATAGCCGTTAATTAAATGTCGGCCTAGACTTGTTCCGGTGCTTAACCTTACCCATTCGCCCGTTCTCTCAGAAAAAGCCAGTGTGAGCTGCCCAGTTTGTAAAATGTAGAAATTCTGTCCGTCCAGATTACAAACATAGCCTTGAGAATTTTCTGTGGCATCCTCTCTTAGCTCTTTAGCTATTGCTGAGGGGGTTATGTTTTCAGGCTGGTATGAGGTCATTCTATAAACCTGGTCATCGTCGCTTAGAAAGTATAGATAACTCTCTGAACTAGCAATGCTGAACGATGACTTAACCCCACGCCTGACCGTTGACTGCTGTATTCTGTCAAAGGGTGGTGATCCTGTGCCTGAGTTATACCAGACTTCAAAAGAGGACTCACCAGCAATGTAAAGCCGTTCATTGAAGGCATAAACTTGTTTTATGTCGTCTGGGTAACTCTCTGCAGTCGCATAATTCAAACCGTCTATACTTGTTGGGTCGCCTGCGTCAGCACTACAGAATCTCGCGCCTGTTCCCTGGTAGATAACCTGATTATTAATGTATGTGACCGTTTGGGCGTTCTCTAAATCTGTGTCTGTAACCGTTGAGAGGCTTGTGTTGTATATTTGAGTGCTTGAACCGTTTCTTATTATTAAATTAGTACCATCTGAAACCATCGAACAACGATCTGTGCCTAGGATAGTCCCTGAAATTGTCGTTCTGTTTCCGTTTTGGTCTATTTCTATGAGAGCTGTATCGACTATTAAATATACTTTGTCGTTGTGTAGCTCCATTCCTCTAGTCGTTCCAGCCACACCTGAGCTAAAAGGCTTCTCTCCTGGCCACGGTAATAAAGCTGCAGGGCTCCGGCCTGACACATGTGTGTCAATGTATAGATTCACCGATGATTGACTAGACCAAAAGCGTGAGCGTGATTCGTTTTCACCGCCTACAAAGTTTAAAGGTACTGTTCTCAAGGGGTAGCGCCTTCTGAATACATTGCTGGTGCTGGGCCAAACCTGCCGCGCATTTCTTGCTTTTGAGCATCAAGTAGTTTTTTCTCAAACGTACCATCGTAATAGCTTGCCGCTTCCTCATCTCTTGCCCACCTATACAATTCTGAAAGGGTGCCGTATAGATAAAGGTCTGGATACTTCGTTAAAACGTCGTTAGTCGTGTTTGAATCGCTTAATGCTGTTAGTGATACGTAGTAACTCATTTCAACCGTGTAGCCGCTGTCTGGTACTCGGTTGAACTCCAATTGTGATGTTACCGTGAAGTATTCTGGGACACCTGAGTTGGGCTCAACTGTCATGGATTCGGGAGATTTAAAACGAATCTCTCTAGGGTTTGCGCCAACAAGGGTTAATCGTCGCATCTCCAGAAAGTTGTCTGGTAATTGTAGAAACCTGTCTGCTGTTGGCATCGTTGCCGTTGAGCGTTGCTCGTTTGTTCTTAATTTGAGCCTTGCGTTTATCCTTGCTTCGCATAAATCGATAAAATCGTCTATTACATCACTAATGTCTGTTCTGTGTGAGAATCTCTCAACAGCTTGCTTCAGATTCGCGTAGTTATTTAAGGCCATGCTTTAACCACCACGTAAAACCCGCCTGGGGTTTGTGAATAGGAATGAATGTCGAACCGTTCCCAAATTTTAGGAAGCCACCATCTGAAATCTTCTTGAATGAGGTGAGCGTTTCTACCGTCCGAAAGGACTTTGACTGCTGGGCCTGTGTGGATAGTAAAAAACCCAAACTCTTTTGTGACTCTTTTTAAGTCGTCTAGGACGTTATCTAATAACTCAGGTTCAATATGTTCTAGTACGTCAATGCAGGTAACAAACTGTCTGGGGTTTGGTGTCTCAGACCATTCTGGGCGGGCAGGGTCGTATAACTCTATTTTAACCTTGTGGTTAGGGTTAATATTCTGAGCTAGCCTGCCTTTTCCTGCTCCGTAGTCGAGCATTTCTTCAATGTTCAAGGTGTTGATAATGTTTGTTACTAAAGGAGCAAATTGAACCGAAGCCACCCCATAATTAGGGTTTTCGTGTAGCTTTTCTTGTTCTTCTCTGTATTTTTCACTAATCAGCATGAGTGGCCAGCCTTAGCTCGTTTCTCCATTCTCTAGCAAACTCCTGGTCTGCATAACCCTGAAAACATGGAGTCCCTAAAGTAAAATGGACAATCTTTGCGTTTGGGTTTGGGTCGTATTCTCCGACTAGGTGGTTGTATTCTTTTGGTATCTCACCAATATTGGTGCACCACTCAAACCTGTGCAGGTATTTGCCGCTGGCATTATTCACAACTTCAGGAGTAAGGTTTTTTACTGGCTGTCGGTAGCAATTAAATAGAATTAGGCTTGACCAGTTTTTCATAGGGTATTCGTGCTGAACATTGCCTAGAAACTTGGTTTTAACCTTTGATTTGTAGTCATGCTTAACCACTGCTACATCATCAGTAAGTGACATATAATCTAGTAACTCGTGAATGTCACACCTGACCAGCATATCACAATCCATGAATAGGGCGATTCCCTTATAGCCAGCGAGGTAGGGCGTCAAGAATCTTGAAAATGAGAACTCTGTGCTACCGTCCTCTATCCCCCTTGTGAACTCTGGAATGTTACGTTTATTAATTGGTATGAACTCACACGGCCTCGATGAATGCCTCATTATACTGTTGCATAGAACGTGATAGGCTACCGTTTCCCTTTTGTCGAATCCTATAAATATTCTCATTAATATCCTTAACTGAGCGTTTAAAGTCTCCCCTATGGAGCTTAACAGAATTGAACCATGGGAATGACTCACCTTCTGAATGGTATCTATAACCAGCGTACTCTGGTACTAATACATGACAAGGAACACCAACAGCACCAGCGAAATAGACCACCGTATTACACACTGTAACAACGGCATCCAGGCAGGAAACAAGGGCTAATAGTTCTTCAAGGTCTGAACCCTTTTTAACTGATCTGGGCCAGTATTTAATGCCGTATTTTTCTAATTCCTTGGCATCTACTTCTTTGTAGTCTAAGCAAACTAACTGGTAATTTTCTGTAAGTGGTAAGAATGTCTCAAGGGTAGTGGTTCTATACTTCATGCCCGTTTCTTTAGAGCCACCCATCATAGAGAATCCTACCACGGGTTTATCACCGTCTAACAATGATGACCACTGCTTAACCCTTTCTGGGTCTGGGGTTAGAATTGGGTTGCCTGGGAATGACTTATGGTCGCGCCTAAAGAAATAGGGTAATTGCCCCATTGAGATTTGATAGTCGAACTTATGTTCATCCACCAATGGGCTATGGTCTGAGAACCTATTTCCGTATACAGGGCAAGAAAATGAACGGTCAAATATTGAATGCGTTCTTTTGTCTACTTCTAAAATTACATTATTTGTTTCCAATAAATCAGGAACACAGGTAGCGAACATGATCTCGTCGCCCACTCCCTGTTCCCCATACACCACCACTGTGCCTTCTTGGCCTTCCCACTCGGGAACACCGTAGTCTCTTTTAACGCGCTCTTTAACGCCTTGTGTCATGTAATACTCATCCCACCCTGACCAGTCTCTTAACATGAGTTTAGCTAAACCGCGATTATGTAAAGCTGAGTTTAAATTAGGGTCAATCTTTAATGCTCGGTTGCTGTATTCAATGGCTCGTTGAGGTCTGCCCGTTTGAAGATACATCAAGCCTTTGTTGGCAAGTGCTGAAGCGTTAGACGAGTCTTTTTCTAGTGCCTTGTCGAATATTTTAAGGGCTTTATCTCGGTCAATATTTTCTATTGCCATTCCCATATTAGACCAAATTTCTGAACGGTTGGGTCTCATTTCTGCACACCGTCTAAAAACGTGATAGGCCAAACCATCTTTTCCAGAATCCAAAAGAATATAACCTGTTAGAAATAGGGCCAGCTCTCCGGATTCTGTCTCTGGCTCTTCATTCAGAACTTCGTTGCAAATACTTAAAGCTAATTCTGGATTGCTTGAAGCTATGCTTTTAGCTTCTCTAACACGTTCCATCATATTTTAGATACTGTCCTTAGATACTTGTAGTCTGGCGAGTTGAGAAGCTTTTCAATTCTGGGTAGGTCTTCTTTCCTGTTCCAGTCGATATTATATTTTCGCTTCCATTCCATTAATACGATATTAGGAACACGAGCAAAATGGTAATGATCTGACTTTATCCCTGCGCGTTTGTATTCGTCGTTATTCTGTCGTTCTTTGTTGTGCTTAATAATGTTCCGAGTGTCTTGTGATGAATGGATAGTAAAACCACCTTTACCATCACCCTCAAAGTAATCTGTGATACCCGTTTGCGGGTCGTAATTCAGTATTTTAGCCATATAACCTCAAAGGGGGCCGAAGCCCCCAATAGAATGAACCTTATTACGATGTGGTTAAATCTGTCACCTTACCTGAACTCGCTTCATTCTTAGAACACAGAGTATACTCAACGATCATCTGGCGTTGTTCACTGTCTCCAGTTTTCGCCAGTTCGTTAAGCTCCATTGGTCGCAAGTAATTAACAGACCAATAATCCATATCTAAAACAAAAGCAGTCTGGTCTCGTTGGAAACGGTTAGGAACTACTTTTAAAGTTCCAAAGTTTGACTTATAAAAGTCTACCGCGCCAATCAACGTAATGTCAGAACCAGCACTAGCTGGTGTTTCAAGTGTAGAGATACCACTAAAACCGCTCACAATAGCACGGTTGAAAGGGCCAACCATGATAGTTGTGGGGTCTCCGCCCTGAGTCCAGCACTTTTGAATAACGTCATCTAATGAGGCTTTGGTAAATGTACCTGCCACCGTTGAATCAGTTGGTGCTGTAGTTGGGATTGATGGAGAACCAGCCGCGCCAGGAGTGGTTTGAGCTGTACCTGTACCTAAAGATGTTTTATTAGTAGATAACCACGACTCAAGAGAAGCAAGAGCGCGACCTGTACCAGCACCACCAGCCGAAGCTGCTTGATTCTGGGTAAGGGCAAACTCCATATCACGCTTGATCTCTTTACCGCGTTTTGCTACTTGGTAGGCTAATTCATCAGATCTACCTGCTTGATCAATTGCTCTAGCAGTACCAGAAACAATAGCCGTTTTTTGCGAGATTTGGCAGTAGTTAGCAACTCGTGTAGTAGGACTAAGAGTTTTAGCTGTTGGGTTATCACCCTCAATTGCAATGTTACTAGCTGCTGCATCAAGGGTATCTGTTTGCCATTCGCTAAGAACTGCAGAAGCAGAACCACGGCCTACACCGTTTAAGAAAGGAGTATCTAACGGACTAATATCGTAAATCATCAGTATTGTTATCGTGGATTTTTTAATTGCCACTTCTACATGTTTCCATGCAGCTCAGACTATATCATCACTGTTAGGCCAGTGCTGGGCGCTCGTGGGCGGGTTATTGTTGGGACTCACCGCCTAGTCGTTGCACCTTCCAAGATACTAAAACCCATCTTGGCTTGGCTCAGGATTACCCTCGTCTTTACGTTAGGGCTTTCCCTGAATTCACCCAGTTTTCAAAAGTGCCTTGCTCTATGACATTTACCACAAAGAGCAACTCTTCTTTAGTTATCGTAAATGTCATACTTTTGTCCTAAAGCATCTTTTGGGACTTGAAAGTATAACGATATGTTGTACTTTGTGTCAATCCATTAAATCTTCACGATTACCCACCGTAGAATAGGTAATAACTGTATTAGTTGGGACTGTCATTTTTCATTCCTCATAAGCCTAAGTATTGTTTGATTGCGGCCTGAGCATCGTTTCTACTTCCTGTCTTTTTCAGCCTTTCTCTAGCTGAATTTGTTTTAACAGGTTGAGACTCACCACCTCCGGCTTGTTGGCTCCTTGGTGGTTGCTTGGCACGCTTGGTTTCTATCGGCTTTGAACTTATCTCATCGAACAATGCAGCCTTACGTATAACCTTTATGAGCCTGTGATCGTACACAGACGCCATATCATTTTCGCTGAATCCAGCCTCGGTTAACGTTTTAGCCATTTTCTTGAGATCAGCATTCATCTTTCCATCATCAAGCCATTCTGGCACTGCTTCCTTCCATTTAGCTTGTTCTGCTTGGATTAATTCCTGCTGTTTTTTGCTCATCTCTTGAGTGAGTTGGTCTTTATACTTCTTAACCTTATCACGTTTAGAGTCGAACTTGTTCCGCTGCCGATAGTATTCTTCAGGGTCGGACTCTCTCAGCTCTTTCATTTCATCGCTATCCAGGTATTGAGCCTCACCGTACAACAGAGATTCAATTTCCTGTAACTGACTAGCAATTTCATTTTCTTTAGCTTCAAGCGCCTTTCGCCTTTCCGCAACTTCAGAGGTCTTCTTTCGGTAGTCGGCTTCCATCATTAACCCTTTGGGGATTAAATCAAGATCAACGTCTTCCGTCAGTACATCGAACTCTATGTCGCGGTCGTTTAGTTTCGCTTTCACTCGTCTGGGTTTGGATTCTGTGTCGCTCTGGGGCGTTTCCTCCGTTTCCTTCTTAGTTTCTACAGGGTCTTCACCCTTTGCTTCGGTTGGCTTATCAGCTCCGAGAAATGACCGTAAACGGTCGTGTACGGCTCCGCTAGGGTTGGCCATAAAATCTACCTCATGATTCGTTTAATGTTTAACTCGTTTAAATCGTCTACTTTACCTTCTCTAATGTGATGCTGTAGAACTCTTTCAAAAGCTGCTACGGCTCGCAACATGTAATAAAGGTCTTCTCTTAAGTCTGCTTGGTCGTGTGCGCTTAGAGAAATATTCTTATAACAGGCTTCCCTTATTTCATTGATTGCAGACTTTATAAAGTCATTGTCTAGTGTGGCTTTGGCTTTTTCTGCTCTGTTCAAATCAATGCCCCTGGCACATTTTTATTCGTGTCTGCTTCAATCTTTGTAAGTTCGGCAGCAATCTTGTCATCGTGCTGCATCTGATCTTGTATAAGTTTGGCTTGGTCAACCATGGCCTTTTCACGAATCTTCGCTATTTCTCTCTGAGTAGTAGCTTCTTGTTTAATTGCTTCAGCTTCGGCCAGCGGGTTTTGCATATTTTGCTGCATGGCCTGATTTTCTCTAGTGAGTCTCTCAATCTCAGCTATGAGTAACTGCTGAGGTACTTCGGGGTCATTAAAATACAACTCAATCTCTTTAAGGCCCACCTCTTTAACTAGCTGTGAATAAGCGTTGTATAACTTCTTGCTGTCAGCAAGGGGTAACCCTAATTCCATGGCCGACTTAATCTCAGATATTAGATAACCAATGTTGGCGACTTTCTCTTGTCTATCTCCAGAACCCACTCCAACATCAATAGTGCAATAGGTTTTATGCTTCCACTCTGCAGGGTCAATGACTTTGGTTTCACCGAATAATCGGATTTGGATAGATTCATCTTGATACTTTGAAGCAAGAGCAGCAATCTTTTCGAATATTTCTCTTATTGCACCATCTGCAGCAAGTCTAGCAACAGTCTCAACACGCATCTGAGCCGCGTCCCTCTGTCCCACAAAGGCTACTGCTGTCTTGTTAAGAATCTCCGTATCTACGCCTTGAGAATACCTTGTAACCCCTGAGCGAACCTCTCTCATTGTGTCCGAGTATTCTATTGCTTGGAGTATTTGCGGTGTCTGGTTGTCAGTTGGGATAGGCATAAGTGAATCACCAATTGGCCCACTCCCATCAACTCTCACAACACCACCAGGTCTAGGCGTTAGAAGGTCGTCCAGTTGAACACGGTCATTCACAACCATTCTATTGAAGTTTGAAGCGTATATGTTGTTCAGCATTTGTCTAAGTAGGTGAGACTTTAAGTATTGAATGTCTGCTACTTGGTCTGCTGGACATGTCCCGATAGCCTTGTGTGGCATTGGAACGGGAACCATCACACAGAAAGGATGGTCATCAACACGCCTTTTTTCTAGTACCTGGTTGCCAGCGTAGAAGACCTGCCACAGCTCGCTGATACCGTCCTCATCAGCATCCATGTAGACATAATATTCACCCAAATAAATTACATCTTTTGAACTGTCATTAGTTGGGTTTGATTCATAGTCTTCTTCTAAATCGTAATTCCTAGCTAGCTTTACCTCGTTGTCTAGTTCTTCATCTTTTCCTAGTGATTTTACTTGTTCCTTGCTGAAACCCATTTGAATTAGCTCAGAACGGGTTTTAGGTGATCTTTGGCCTATGAATGGGGGTTCTTCAAAATCTCTCGCTCTACGTGCTATTAGAAGCTCATCGGGTGGGATATTCTCAATCTTTGGGCGTCCAGTTGATTCTACCCATTCACCCTCAACATCTGTAAGACCGTCCTTGTTCTTTCTAGCCTTTGTAATCCTGAACTTTGGCTCCATCTTGAGCCGCATAACTTCCATATCATCTAGATTATTATACTCATCTGCCTCTATTTCTTCTGAGTCATCCCAAAATACTTTTACCACTCCTGTGTATTGGAGTAGGGCATCTTTAAACATGTTATATAGTATGGTGTTGCCTTTGTGTTGATTAGCAAAAACCCACTGGCAGTACTCGGTTTTATCTTCTGCCTCTTGATCGAATCTTGAATCTGTAGCGGTGAATTTGGCAACGTACTTACCTTGGGTAAACGTCCTCATCAGATGGGGTATCATAGTCTCTACAACGTCTGAAACGTCTGATGTGACCATCTGTGATAAGCCTTCAATCTCATCACCAAACGGTCTTTGATTATAGTAATCGAGCAGGGTTTTCCGGTTGGAGTTGATCTTGCTCCCTTCCCCCAGAAACCCCAGAGCCATTCTTTCTTCGGCTCCTACGATTTGTGCTATTTCCTGATCTGTCTTCAAGAGTTTTCACTCGCTCTTTTAATTCGTTTAATTCTGCTCTTAAGGCTTTAATCTCTGCTGCTGTTCTAAAATCCATTAAGCCATGCCTATTTTTGGCTGTTGTAGTTTTCTCTTTTGTCTGGGTTCTTCAAAGCATATCGCTGAAAGGCCGTGAGAGTCTGCTGAGTGACTAGCCCAGTCGTGATTGGGCCCTAAGTCTATACCGCGCTTATCGTCTATTTTGGCGCTGTAATATGCCAGTGCAGAACAACCAGATTCACACTTTTTACTAAACCACATTTTATGAAACAGATTTCTTGTTTGTTCGATTCGCTGTTTAGCTGCGCCCTTGCCTTGATTCGGAACGACTACTACAGGATAACCAGCATCCTCAAAGGCTTTTCGATAGTTAATATCGATTACTTTATCGTTTGTCTCACCGTCATGAGGGAGCCATATTTTAGCTCTGTCTGGCGTGTAACCTTCAGACCGTAACCATGTCAAATGATGCGCTATGTCCTGGCCTTGGGATTCGTAGTGGTTCAGGTAGTTAATTTTCTGCGGCTCTATTTGACTAGCCCAGAATACAAAGTTGTCGCTCTTTGCACCTGTTCCACCAATGTCTGCGTAAAGCCTTACAACCTTGAGCGGATTCTCTGGAACGTCTACCAGCCAGCGCCCTTCAGCCCTGGCTTTAATGATGTGTTTCGTGTAGTAAGAGCCTGGCTTAACTTCTAAATACTCGCCTTCCCAAACATGCCCATAAGTGTCTGGTCTTTTCTCTTTATCGTCGAGTCGCTCTTGTTCGAGTGACGTTAGATGCCACCATGGATTATCACGCCAGTTTATCTCAACAACTATTGAGTCTTTAGGGGGGTCTTGTCTAAACCTTTGGTCTGTTGGGCTTCCCTTTCTCTCAGGGTTCCATGTTATCCAAATCTCCGAATCTTGCTCTCGAACTGTTGGGACTACTTTTCGCCAGCACTCGTCCGTGACTGGTTCAGCCTCATCTACCCAAAGTATTAAGATTCTACTCTTAGACTTTATTGAGTCTATGTTGTGTCTTAAACCTTGAAAGACATACTGAATTGAACCGCACTTTGTCCTTATGTACTTCTCGCCACAGTCATAAAACTGGCTTAAGTATTCGTCTTCTTGTATTGAGAATTTAATCTCTGCAAAAGAGGATTCATCTAAAGAGTTTTGTAATTCTCGACCACAAAGAATAATACCTTGCTTACCTTCAGAAGCTAGACTTATCCCCCTGGCTGCGGTCATCTTTGCAAAAGTTCTGGTCTTTCCCGAACCCCTGCCACCGTAGGCTAATTTATACCTACAAAGGTTCCATTCACCGTCTTTTATAAAAACAGGTATTAATTTACTTGGTATCTCTATTTGATGCATCAACGCCCTTTATACCAATAGCCTGAATTATTAAAGCGTTCCCGTTTTCCCCTGTAACCTCCATATCTACTGCTTTTAAGTCTGGCAAGTACTTATTTATAAGCTTCATTCTTGTTTCAATGCCTATCTTCAGCCTAGCAACGTCATCCTTGTTTATTTCCTGGTCTAAATCTTCTATTTTATTAACATTATCAATTACTTTCTCTACATGCTTTTGCCTGCTTAACAGCTCCCTTAAGCTTTCTTGTCTTTCGTGTTTATGCCTTTGTGCTAGGCTTTGGCCCTTCTTCATAGTTCCCTCAGTGGGTTGACTATTAAATATTAATAACCCGATGTTGAGTAAGTGATGTTACCGTTTGCGCCTGTTCCGGTTATTGCAAAGTGCAGGCCGTTGTTGGCGCTTATTGGGTGTGGGAATGTAACAGTTTTTGCACTGTTTTCAAATGCTACTGAATCAGCATGTAAGACTGTACCTGATGCTGCCGTGTTGTCGTAGACTGTTATAGTAGCGTCTACTGCGTTATTAGATATGATAGTAACAGAACATAATAAGCATTTGCCTGTAACTACTGTTCCCGCTGTAAAATCAGCTGATTGTACTTTTAACATTTTAACACCTATACGATAGTTGCCAGACTTGCGCCAAAGTCAACAGTGAAAGTTTCTGTATCATTTAATGTTATGCTTGAGCCGTAATCAAACCAACAGACAAGGTTATCGCTCGCTGCTGTATCGTTATATATTACAGCATACTGGAACGGCCCTATTGTGCCGCCTGATGCCGTGAAAGTTACATCCGTAGCTGCTAGGGTAGCTGTGCCGCCTGACTCTGTGTAGGTGTTGGTAATATCATCACCACCTGCAGTGTACCCATTGCCCGCGCTTATTTCCGTTATATCTGTTTTAACGGTATTAGTAGCGACTGGGGCAGAGTTTGTCAGCATTACTCTTAATGTGTCTGTATTCAGGTTGTGTGTACCTAGTCCAACCTGTTCTACAAAGTCTTGAAATTTATTGTATGTAGCCATTTATTGAACCGTCCAAGTGTCTGAATTATTGGGTTGAAGCGTCCAGGTTGTGGTCTCATCGCTTTGCACTGTCCAGACTCCTGAAGAGTAAGAAAGAGTTACGTTTTGACCGCTTAAAATAAAAGAGCCTGACTCTGCACTTAGCGCGTATGTTCTTAGGAATCCCTGATCAACACCTGATAACAGATAACTGCCTGAGTCACAGGTCAATGTATAAGTCGAACTTGCAGGGCTGTAGGTTAAAGTAACATCTTGTCCGGTTAGCGTATAACTGCCGCTGTCGGGTATTAGTTTATACCCTACTATGAGACCTACAGTCTGACCCGTTGTTGTGTATGTTCCTGAATTAGCGGAAAGCTTGGAGCCTTTCTTAAGCCCTGTGGTTTGTCCTGTTAATGAATAACTTCCTGCCCCTGCCGTTATATTCCTGTCGGCTTTTAATCCTGTAGTGGAGCCTGTCAAAGCGTAGGAGCCTGCATCTGCTGTTAGGGTGTATGCGCCTGATGCTGCAGGTATAAAATACGTTATCGGGATTGCTGGTTTAAATATTTGGTATGGGGCTTTCTGTATCTCTCTAAATTCTGCCGAACTTAACTCTCTTTGCCAACAGAAAATATACTCATAATAGGCGTTAGAAGCTTTTGTGCTTCCCCCGTAATTTACGCCAAATCTATATCTAAGAGTGGTTGACCATCCTGTAGAGCCTACCGAGTCTGCTGAAGCTGAAGTAATCCCATCAACATACGTTCTAACGTTACTAGATGACCCGTTTTTTAATGCGCTACCTCCCCATGTTACCCAGGGCGGCGAGTCAAGCTCTCCTATGGTTCCATACTGAGGGGATGAGGCAGGGTACGCTGTGCTTCTTAATTGAGACGACGCTGTATCAGCCCAAAACGTTAAGGCTTGATCATTAAAATCTAATAGCGTGTGATCTTGACCTAAATTATTGTAGTAAGCCCTTGCAGTAACACTTACAGCATCTGGAAACGACGGGTTCCCTGGGTTTACTGAGTCAGAAATTGGAATCCCCGTTCCTGAGCCAGAAAATAAAATAGCCTGTTTCCCGTGGATGATATAGTGCTGCCCTTGGCCAGCGTACCCTCTTTCAGTCCCGTGATCATAATGCGCCTTTGGGTTTAAAGCTTGTGCGCCTTTGTCTTCAGGTTGAAATATGAAAGCATGTCTTAGCTCGCTGCAGAAAGGGTTATTCCTATCAAGCTCTAACCTTATCGCCGGCTTTGTGTAAACCGAGAATCTTGAGTCATGTCTTTTCGGTACTAATATCAGCGTCATGCATGGGGGCCAACTGTGAAGGGTGTAACTTTAAGAGTCCAGCCCGTTGACAAGCTCTGTCCGGCATTATTTTTAATATAAAAAATATATTCTTGACTGCTCTTTGTGTTTGGTAAAGGGCATCTTATAGCAATAGCATCATTGTTTGTGTTTGCTGCCAATGGAAACGCCCCCATATACCAATATGGTAAATCATTTGTTGGCTCATCTGTGTCTGCCGTTCCATCAATATTTTCTAATTTTGCATATAGATCAACATATCGGCCAGCAGTTGGAGCTACTGAGTAATCAGGAACAAAAACAAAAACTGCACTCGGCGCGTCGTCGTCATTTGTCCATGTTGAAACATCGCCTGCTACGCTAAAACTTCCGTCAGTAACTGCGCTCACTGTGCCTGTTACGGTATCTTGAGTGCCAAAAAATTCTATTAATGCATCTGTTGATATAGCCATTACGCACCTGCTTTAGCGTCAACTAAGAATGGGATAACTGTGTCAACTGCTGACTGTATAGCGGCATCACTCGCCCCTGAAATTTGAGCCACTGAATTATCTTTATTACTTGCAAGCACAGCCATGAAAACCTTCAAAGCCTCTTGAGAAGGGTTTGCGAAAACACTATCAGCATAGAGTTTATCTGAAGTAGTTGGCGTTCCTGACAAAAGGTTGTAAGCCGATATTAGCGTTGCTGTTGTGACCTTGTTTTTTAAGTCATCTAGCGTAAATAAATCTCTAATTTCAGAATAAGTCGCCATCACTCAACCTCAACGGTAATTTGAAAATTAATTGTTTTAGGTTTTTTGATTATCGGAAAAACAGCTCTAGGCACTATCTCCGATTCCCCGTACTCATTAAAAACTGTTACACCAAAAACTGTGGGCTCAAAAAAATCTTCTGTATGAGTTAACTCAGTAGTCTCGATCAACAGAGTTTTTTCAGGGTTAAATTTATAAACTCGATAACCTTCAGCGCGTTCTGAAGCTGTCCAGCTTATTACCGCTGTATCAGCAAAAACATTCAGGCATAAAAAAAGCCCTAAAAGGGCTGAGAGTATTTTCATAGTTTTTTCGCGTATAGGAGGGCTTAGTGCTCATTATACTGATAGTCTACTCAGAGTTCAAGCCCCTAACACACGTATAGACAGAATACAATACTGCTTGATCTAGTTTGCTTAATTCTTGTTCGATGTGTCTTTTTATGTCATCACTCACATTCAAACTGTAGTCTGGTTTCCCTGTCGTGCAGCTAAAGATAAACTGAGAGCCGCCTAAAATGCCCCTCTTGAGGTTTTTATTGTTAAGTATACCTCTGGTAAGGTATGCCCCCAGAATGGCCGTGTCGCGTCTCATAGGAGCTTCTGAGTAGTATATTCTCGAAAATGCCTGTCTGTGTGCCTTGTTACCCTCTGCTGAACTGATTATTTTACCAGCAATTAAGCCAT
>Ga0208898_1001543_pt1 | contig 15060 bp, 19 predicted proteins | sample VirMetDEL_Mar_4_FD_184513 | JGI IMG/M metagenome (GOLD analysis project Ga0208898, IMG submission 184513) | Aqueous microbial communities from the Delaware River and Bay under freshwater to marine salinity gradient to study organic matter... | ecosystem: Environmental > Aquatic > Marine >...
CATTTAGCGTACTTTGTGCAACGACTGTACCAGTTATGCTTACATCGCCTGTGCCAGTTATATCATTTGAGTTTAGATCTAAATCGCCACCTAGTTGCGGTGTTGTATCTTCTACAACATTTGATATACCGCCAACAGCAGTTAAATCTGGTGGTGTATAAGTAAACACGCCTGTTGCGTTGTTATAACTTAGTGTACCAGTACCTGAAGCACTTGCTTGTGTTACACTAAGGTCGGTTAATTCAACCTTATCTGTGTTTAGATTGTTAAAGTTTGCATCACCTTCAGCGAAAGTAAGTGCGCTACCTTTAACATTTCTTAAAACTATTGTCGACATTCGTCTCTCCTTTATAAGTTAGTAAGGGGGAATTAATCCCCCTATAAATTAAGCAAGTGTAATTGTTAAATTGCCTGAACTAACCTGGAAAGTGTCGCCTGTTTCAATAGTTTTTGAAGTTGTAACTGCACCGTGGAACAATAAGTTACCGCTTGTGCTTGCGTCAAATAAACCAACGTGTGTTACAGTACCGTAGTTGCCTGTTGCTGTTGGGAATGTGATTGTAGCATTTGTTGATGCTGAGCCACCTGATGCTGCTGCAAATGTAGCTGCTTGGCGTACATAACCACCGCCTGATACTTCTGTACCTGTACCTGCGTCTGTTGGGTCACTTGTAAATAGTGCAAGATAAACGTTGCTTGGTGCTGTAAATGCACCAGTACCTAGTGCGTGGTCTAATAATTCATTTTCAAGATAATCTGAAGCTGCTGACATTATAAATCTCCTTAATCGTCTGCTGTTTTACTTGCAGACTGCTTCGCCTGCTTGTTATATTTAGTCCAAAGCCAATAAATCCTGACAAAAAGCATTATTTCACCTTTTTTCGTTATATAAAGTAACCATTTGTGGTTATAGTGCTGCCTGTTAGAAACACACTTGCTGCTCCATCAACTTCAAAGTAATCACTATCAATATATCCATCTACAAAATAACCGCCTGTACCTTGTGGCGGTGTGTTGAATGCAGTAATTAAATCTATTCGTGCGCCACCTAGTCCTGGTGATGTATCAACTAACACAGTTGAATCTATACTAACTGCTGCTGTTGCTTGACCTGGGTTTGTTACACTGCAAGTTACAGGTACTGGTGTTCCACCACTTGTTACTGTAGGTACATATGCGTATATTTTAGGATTTATATCTTTTAGTCTATTTGTGTCTGGATCGAATGTAGCGCACCATACAACAGGTATACTTGTATAAACACATTGATAATCACCTGGTTTAGGTACATTTGGTGTTATAGGACCTGTTGTGTCATTATTGTTTACAGTAATTGTAGTAGAATCAGAACTAACAATACACGGATTTACGGTTGCTGTACCAATTTGTACTGTTAAACTTTCTGTTGCATTATAAGCACTGTCATCTGATGTTACAATGTTTAGTGTTGCACTATTGCTTGTTAGTGATACTGTGCCTGTTAGTGCAGGTGATGTTACCTTGCTGCTTGCACTGCCACTAATTGTATAAGGTAGTGTATCACCATTATTGTAACCAACTGTTGTAACTGTAGCTGTTGCAGTACCACCTTCTGTAATTGCACCACCATTAGTTACACTTTGCACATATTGACTTGGTGTAACAAATATATCTACGTTAACAGATGCACTACCAACTGTAAATGTAAGTGTTTCTGTACTAGGATCTGAATCATCTATTGTGTTTATAACAAATGTTGCAGTGCCGCCACTTAGTGTAATTTCACCTGTTAGTGGCACATCAATATCACTTTGTTGTACACCTGTAATTGTGTATGGATGTGCAAAGTCTGGTACATCAAAGTAACATATGTTACATGTATCTGTTAGTGTAATTGTTATTGTACCACCTTCGCATACAGATGTAACATCTGAACTTAGTGTAAGTGTTGGTAAAGCAAAGCTACTTAGAAATGCATCATTATCATTTGCTTCTTTAACTTGTTCTTCAGTAAACGCACCTTCAGCAGTTTCGTCACCAAACATCTTGCCCACTAGTTTATTCATAGCTTTTGTAGCAAGATTAGCCAGTAGTAATCTACCTATTTGTTTACCAGCATCTTCGTCATCACTATCTTCTATTTCTTCATTTATAAGTTGACTCTTTATACCAGTATTTGTAGTTCGTAAATCATATGACAAGCCTGCTGTGCTATATACATCTGCATCATATTCTAATGCAGTAATTGTGTATATAATTGTACCTTCATCTGCATCGTCTTCTGTAATTTGTATAATTCTAAATACTTTTGCACTAAAATCATATGCAGTGTTAGTTACATCAATTAAGTCGCCTGCTTTAAGGCCATTTGCAGTAAAGTCTGTAGCAAACTCTATAGTTTTGTCAACTCTGTTTTGTTTAAGTTCTATGTTAGCAATTAATTGTGCTTGTACAGGATTGTTTACAGTGTTTAATTTTATGTTTAGTTGGTTATCTAATTCATTGTCAAATCTATCTGCTGCATCAACAGTAAGTGTAACTGTATCTACAGTGTCTCTTAGATCTTTATGTGGATATTCAATTGCAACACTATTATATAGATCATTTATATCTAATCCGCCTACTGTTATAGGACCTATTATGTTTGAATCATCAAAGCTGTGTACGCTTGTGCCGGTTGTGTTTGCAATTACACTCCATTTACCTAGTGTACTATCCCAAGTAACAAATGCACCTGCTGAATTAGCAAGCAATTCTATGTTATCAAACACATTATTGTTTGTGTCTATAACACCGTTTATTTCAAATTGATTAATTGCACTCATAATATGTTACCCTTTATATTCAATTTTTAAGTATAATGCTCCATCCGAGCCTGCTTGTGGTGTACCAACTAGAGTTGATCCAATTGTTGCTCCATTTGCACCTGGGCCGCCGCTTCCTGGATTACCTGGTGTAGTAGGATATTGCGTACCTAACGGTGCTCCAGAATCGCCACTCCAAGATCCACGGCCACCTATTCCAACTGTTGTATATAAAAATGTACTTGTGTTTGTAAATATACCTAAGGTAGTTAAATCTGTACCAACGCCCCCCAAGCCGCCGTATGTATGTGATCCTTGTTGTGCGTTACCGCCTGAACCTGCGCCGCCGCCGCCTGAATAATAAGTAGTTCCGAAATCAACATATGTTGATCTAGTACCACCGATAAAATCAGAGTTGTCACCGCCGCCACCGCTACTGTTGCCGCCTTCACCGCCAGTACTTGTTACTAATACAGTAGTAGACCCTCCTATTAATCTCGAGTTGCCACCATTACTGCCACTACCAGTTATGCTGCCTGCGCCGCCTGCACCTTGCTGGAATACTAAGCCACCTGAATCTAAATTATCTAAATCATAATTTGTAACGCTTTTTGCTACAGCACCAGCACCACCTTCCCATAGACAATTACCACCGCCACCGCCTATTACTACTGCGCTCATTTTACAATATAAGAATTGTTCGTTATCTGGATATAATATAAAATTACCAATTTTTTCAGTGTTAGTAGTAGGTTGTGCAGGTGTACTAACAAAGCTAGTTAAGGTAAAAGTTGTGTCTTTTAACAGTGTGCCGTCTATATATGATTTTATATTTATATCTTGATCACTTGTGTTGTTATAATATGGATAGAAGAATAAACCTTTAGCGAATTCACTGTTAACGTGACTTTCACTTCCTTCAATTGTAATCGTAGTTTCTAAACTATTATCTAATGTATCTGCTGTAGTCCTGTTTTGAATATAACCGTGTGTATATGATGTAAGTGTAAACACAATTTTATAAGTTGTAACCGACGCTGGTGAATATGAATTTATAACATTAAAACCGCTATCAAATAATCTACTTCTTTGATCTTTATAATAAAATTGAGTAATGTTACCATTGTGCAAGAAAGAAAGATACACAGGTTGTACAGTTCCATCACAACTTAAGGTAGCAGTTGTATTCATTGTTGCGCCTGTTGGTTTATCGACATTGCTTAAGAAACTTATGCTAAAATTACTAAACAATTCAACATTTGATCCTTCATAAGTAATTGCATCACAAGTTAAACTAAATGCACTGTCATAACTTCTAGAATTGTCTAATAATATTATATCAACACCTATACCTGTCATATTGGCATACACAGGAAACGTTAAATCTCCTGGGCTTTTTAGGCGATCAGCATCACAAGAAAGTGTAAATTCTGCATCTGCACTTGTTATAGGTATATTTTTACCAACTGTCCAAGACTTTGTTTGTATACCTACACTATCAGTATATGTTATTGTAGCTGTGTAACTTATACTACCATTAAAGTTATTGGGTATTGTTATTTCTGGTGTAGCAAGAGCATCCCATTCTGCTACTGTATCAATTCTTGATATTGTGTATACACCGTTAACTTCTGAAGTAGTTTTACCTGATGGTTGTGTAGTCCAAGCAACACTTGCACCTGCTATTGAACTAACATCAATTGAATAACTAATATTTGCTAACGGTGCATTAATAATTTCAATAATATCTATAGTTTTTTCTACAGGAAAGACGTATATACCTATTATGCTTGATTCAATATCTACTGCATTAGGATAGCTGAATATAACATTGTTAGGTCTATTTTCAGTATAAGCAACAAGTGTTGAACCACGTGTGTTTAAAGAAGTTAAATTATCCATTATTGATTAATCTCCGCAGCAGGTATACCAGCACCATACCGTGTGTTGGTCATATAATCATTTAGAACATCACCTGGTTGTTTCATTGTGTTAGATAATTTAAATTTGAAGTCACCAATTTGTGTTACTCTATTTTCTTTATTATATGTTATTTTAATTAGTGCAAATACTAAACCACTCATAGCATCTGTACTTGTCCAACTAGGAAACAAATCATATGCATTTGCTGTTGAACCAGTTGCTTCTGTATAGATATTAGCTGGATTTGTACTGCCATCGACAAACGGATAAACTTCTATCAATCCTGCAAATTTATCTGTTGAATTACCTACATCGTCATATGCTAAACTAACTACGTTACCGGTTGAATTGAATCTTAATCTAAGACCGTTATAGTATACTTCTTTAAATCTAAATTCACTAGATGTACCGTTGATTAAATTACCTGTTTTTTCACTTAAGGTAACGCACACCCACATAGTTTTATTATTTTGTTCCATATACACATCAGTTATTTGACCGCTTGTGTATGCATCACCATATACAATAGGCACAGCGTTATTTGTATCAGGATCAACTGTAATTGTAGCGCCTGGATCGTCTCTACGTGCTTTTTCTTCTTGTTCTTTTAGTATTGATTGTTGTATCTTACGCAATGCAAATCCATACAATGCTGTTTTAGCAAGTTGACTGCCTGTGTTATTGCTTTGTAGAAATCCTCCTACACTCTTAACTAATCCGCCTAATGTATCTACAAAACTCATCTTGTTACTCCAAAGTCAAAACTTCTACCTATTAGTGTAGGTACTCTATCAAAGCTAGTATCTGTGCTGTAGAAAGATTTCATACTTACAGGATTAGTTCTTCTTGCATTTTGTTTTTTTTGCAGTAAATCTACCGAACTTATACAACTAAGTTGTATTGAATTAGTTGCTTCCATATCTAACACATTATATTCTTCATCTAGTGCAAAGTTACTAACAGTACCCTTCCATCTAGTTTGTGTTGCACCAATTTGCACACCTGCTACAGTAAAATATGCACGATATATTTGTATTGCACTACCTTTTATTTTACTGTGTATAACTTCTGCAATGCTTGAATCAGGTATACCGCTAAGTGTAACAGTTATATCATTTGAACTGCTACGCAATTCGCTTGCTGTGCTTGTTACACCTAATAATCTACCTAGTGCAGTATAAGTTTCTCCGTCTATATCAAAGTTAGCATTGTGGTCACTAAACCTTAGTGTTTGTGTAAAGTATCCGCCTGTTGAATTAATACGGTATTGATCAACTTGCAAGCGAACAAATGTTGCTGCTCTTATACTTGTATAACTTGTTAAATCTACTGTCATCTTACACCTCTACGAATACGAAAGGACCACTCCAACTAACTTGATCATAACCAAATATTGTCCATTCTGGGAAGTTTATGCAATAAACTGTATATGATTCATCTGTGCCAGGATCTACATTACCATAATAATACGGGAAACTTGCGTAGGGTATTGTTATAGTTGCGCTTGTATGTCTGTCTAAAGATTCAGCTGCTTCTATAAGTGTTTTGTAATCACTCCAGCGTGGGCCATCTGGTAATTGCACAGTTAGTATCTTCTTGGCGTTACCTCTTGTTACAACTCGTGTTGTACCATCTCTTGCAGTAGTGTTACTTACTACGTCTTTTCTGTTTATGCTTATTGTTGTAGCGTTTTCTACAATCCACTGGAAGCTCATTTATTATCTCCTACTCGGTACAGCACGACCGCCTTTGTTTGCAACAGCGTGTATAAAGCCTGGATCACGTGCTACAAGTTGTTTAAAGCTAAGTGCGTCTACTGCGCTAATATTATATGTGACATTACCGCCACCATTCATAGGTGTAACTTGTGCAGGACCACTTACAAGTTCAGGTCCATTTTCACCTACTACACCAAATTTACCACTTGGTATCAATCCACCATTTGCAAAGAAGCCTGCGAATATATCTTCAGTTTTACCACCTGTTTTAGAGCCTGGATTAAATATACCACTAAACAATCCTTGTATGTTGGCTCTTAGGCTTTGTTCTAGTAAATCACTAATTAAATCTCTAAAGCTAAGTTTACCAGTTTTAACAAAGTTTACAATAGCATCTTCTGCACCTTGTGTAAATGTCTGGAATGCTTTTGCACCTCTATCTGCTGCATTTTCTGCTGCATCTTTATAAGTTTTAAATGCATCTTGCCAACCTTTTGCGAACGTGTTTTGTGCTTTCTTTTGTGCTTCTATGTTACGTGCTGCTGCTTCTCTTTGGTCACGTGTAGCTTTTGATTGTGCGTCAATTGCAGCAAGTTGTTTTTGCAATTCTGCATCGTCTACGCCTTTGAATTGTTCTGTTATTCTTGCTTTAGCAGCGTTGGCTAAGTTTCTTTCTTCAATTGCAATTTCTTTTAGTTTTCTTTCAATACCATCTAGATTGCTAAGTGTTACATCGTCTTTAGCTGCTTGTATGCGGTCTTTACTAGAATCAGTAAAGTCTTTACTTGCATTTTGTAGTTTTTCTAAATCACCAGCAGCCTTAGTGCTGCCTTGACCTAATGCATTCATGGCATTAGCATATAAATCTAAAGATATTTTACCTTCATCTAATTGTTTTTTAAGTTTTGCAACTGCAAGTTGTACATTTATTTGCTCTATTGATGTTTCTCTAGATTTAGTAATTAGATCTGTAAAGAATTGCTCGAACGGTGATTTTACAACTTCTGCTACTTTATCAGCAGTATCATTAGATGTTTTACCTAAATCATCCATTGCATCTTTTGTTCTGTTAATGCGTAATATTGCATCATCGTATGCAGGGAATGCTTCTCTAATTCTTGCTACTTCAACTGCTTTTTCACCAGCAGCAATCATTTCATCACCCATTGTTCTTAGTTTATCACTAAGTGATTCTGTTTCATTACTAGCATTTAATTGAAGAGATCCTATTTTTTCAAACACTACTGTGGATGGATCTTCTAATTTTTTAATTTCATTTCTTACTGATTCTATAGCAAGTATTGCTGCGGTTGCACCTGTTGTCCAACTTCCACCAAACGCAGAACCTATGCCAAACGCATCCGCTAAATTACCTGGATCCTTAAACCATTCTAAATCTTTTTTAAGTTCTTCTAATTTTTCCTGTCTTGTTACGCCTACTTCTAAGACAACGTCTGCTTGCAATCCGCCTATAGCATTGACAGCCGCAGTGATTCCTTTCATCATTTGATCCATTACAACACTAAACGAATCGATAAAGCTGCCTAAACCTTTTAACAATGCACCAAATGTTGTTTGCATTGCGCCTGGTTCAAATACACCTAAAGCTTCTCCAAGATCTACAACTAAACTACGCAATCCTAATACAATATCTCCAATTGCTTCACCAAGTACTCTGCCAAATCCTTTCGAACTGTCTATAAACCCAGTTATATCATCTAGTATTGTTTTAACAGCTGGTGCTAAACCTGCGCCAAATTCAGAAATAAATTCTTTTATTGCAATACGGAAGTTGCTCATTTTAACACTTAGATTTTCTAACAAGCCAATTGACGCACCACCAAATTGCGTGTTTAATCCATCTTGTAGAGCTTGAAGTAATTTTTGTGCGCCCTCTGCACTCTTACCAAATTCAGTAACTTCATTTCTTGTAATACCTAGTTGTTGTTCAAGTATTCTAAATACAGGCACACCTCTATCTGCAATTAGTTCTAGATCTTCAACAGCAACACCAGCACCTGATGCAGCTCTTGAGAATATTTTAGTCATTGCTTCTAGTGAGCCAACTTGGTCAGTTGTAACAGCAGCAGTGTCTGCAAACAATCTTAGTAGGTCATTAGTAGGTTCAACACCATTAGCTTTTAAACTAATAAAGCTCTTAGATAAATCTTCAACACTAAATTGACTTGTTCTTGCAAAGTCTTTAATTTGCGCTAGTGCTTTACCACCTGCTGTTGCTGATCCTGCAACAATGTCTAAACTATTGCGTAGATCTTCAAATGTAGCAGTTACATCAAGTATTTGTTTTGTAATTACTGCACCACCGATTGCAATAAGTGCAGTTTTTAGTTTTGCTAGACTTGCGTTGGCACCTTTTGTATCAACGTCTAATATATAACGATCTCTAATTGTACTCATTATTTAAGTGTCCTTTTTACTTTATCTCGAATAAAGTCGATAGTAGGATCAGTCATACCTTGCGGTGCTTGTCTACTTTTACCTTTGTTCAATTGATTTGCATAATTATAATTGGCTGTAATTGTACCACCGCTTGCAGTTGATTTAAAGTTAGTGTTACGTTTAGCGTTACCTGTTCTAATAGGTGTAACATCCTTAAATTCAACGTGCGCTTCTGCTGGTAAGGTACGTGCAAGATTCTCTATAACTTTTTGGCGTCTACTCCAGTTATTAGTTACTCTTCTTAGCATCTTCAGCCCTCTTTTTTACTCTATCTAGCATACCTTGCATATCGTGTTCTGTTAGTTCAGCGCCGCTACCTTGTGCTTTCTTACTTAAATAAGTTTCATATTGCACAGCTAGATTTGCAACCTTTAGATCTAAACTATCCCCTTCTTTTAACACAGTGCTTGGCAAAGTACCATATCGTTTTGCAACAAAGTCTATACTAAGCCAAGCATTCATTTCTGAATTTAAGTGCTTGAAGTCGGGGTTACTGAGTTTCCCAAGATTTGTACCACTTCTTCTATGGCTTTAACCATTATATCACTTGGTAATATTTCACCGTCTGTTATAATAGGTTTACCATTTTCATCCATTAGAAGTTCCTTGACTATTTCAGTCATTCTGTTCATATCATTTTCTTCTGTCTGAAATAGTTTTAAGTAGGTATCAAACTCGTATCTGTCATATACGTGGAATTCAATTTCTTCACCGTATTTTTCTACAATATCTTTGTCAGATATTGTAACTTTAGTAAGTACAGGTTTTTTTGCTAATTCTTTTAGTTTCATCTGTTAATCCTTTCGATCTATTAATCTGTTTATTACAAGCAATGTAAACTTTAGCCTAGATTGTGCTTTGTCTATATCACTTCTTGCCGATTTTAATTCAGCTGCTGATTTTGCTACTTCTGCTAATGCACTCTTAAGCAAATCCTTATCTGAATAATCATTTAAATCCATTAATCTTCCTAATAATATTTATGCTGCATATAAGAATAGGGGGCCGAAACCCCCTATTCTACTGCTGCCCTCACGCTTTAAGCGACTGTGTAGTCACCGTCAACAGTGATTGTAATTGGTGATACCCATACAGGTGCATCTGCTGATACAGTCGGAGCTAGTCCAGTAATGTATCCTGTACCTGATATAGTTTTACCATTTCCTGCGTCTGACTCGTCACCTAAGTATAGCGAGAATTCAACAAGATCTTTACGTGTACTCATTCCAAAGATACCGTGGTGTGAGGCTGTGCCTGTACCTGTTGTTCCGTCACCGAAGAATACTTCTTGGTTAAGAACTAAGTTCATTGAGATTGAGTTAGTTGCTGTAGTAGCAACTTGTTTTTTAGCTGCTTCATCTAACTGTGTCCAAGTAAACACGTCATTTGAAGCGTTTACAGTAATGTCCTGTAAACTTGGGATTAATAGGCTGTCATTGGTTGCATCTGAGTTGATTTCCAATGCTAGAGTTGCCTCTACGCCAGTTACCCCTGGTGCTGGATATATATAATTAGCCATTTTGTTTTCCTTTATCTAATTTTTACGAAAGCGTAATCTATTTGAGTCACTAGCATATCGTTTTCAATGCTTGTCGTTACTGTTGCTTCGCGGCTGTTGTAGCCAGCAGTAGTATTGACGTTTTTTGCACTAATTAACAAACCTACTAGTTCATCATAATTTGCCGGTGGACGTTTAGCATCATTTGAGAAAGTAAGCGTAACTGACGTTGTAAATGTGTGTATGTCACAACCGCCTAGTGTTGATATAAGCGGTTGTTCATCAAATTCATTACTGTTTAAGTATATGGTTTTAGGAGTTCTTAGATGCAGAGGAATTCCAGATTCTATACGTGGTAAATCATCAGTAATCTTATAAGATCCTAATTTTAAACCTTTTATATAATCTATAATTTCTGTTCTCATCTAATTCTCTTTAACCTAATTTGACCTGGTTCCTTCTCTAACGATACAATATTTGTATCGCCATCAAAGTCATACCAATCTCCTGCAATAATAAGTTCTTCAAACAACATTTCAAATTTAGTTGTATAGTAACCCATTTTTTGTCTCTCAGCATCGTCTTCTACACCAAAGTCAGCAACACTAGGCAATATAAATTCTGATAGTGCAAGATACACACATAAGTCTGTAAAGTCTTCACTTCTTCCTATTATATTGTTAATTGTTGGGCTTGGTATATCAGCACGAGTTCTGATAGAAGTAGTACCTCCATCCTGCTGTAAGAAATAGCTCTGCCACCATTCCGTATTGCGGATTTTAGTAATAATTCTATCAGTTGCTCGTTCAAGAGATTGTTCTACAACATCATCAGTTAGGCTTTCGTTATTATCGAACAGTCGTTGATCTCTACGTAGTACATCACTGTACTCTGCAAAGCTAATTACTGTTCCACTTTCACTAATTGAAGCCATTTAAACTATCTCCTAACTAATTATGCTGCGTCTTCAATTAGAACACCGCGTGTTGCGTCGATCATTGCAACACCTGAGTGTAGGCTGGCAACTACGTCAAAACCAACTGCTTCTGGACGACGACCAATTTCAATATCAACATTTTTCTGCATAGCAATACGCATTGCATCCATACCAAATATAGCCATTTTGCTGTCGCCAGTTAGATATGATGACACAAAGCAGTTAACGCCTGCAATTGAACCAAAGAAGCCTGAACGTACTGCTTGACTCTGGAATTCACCACCGCCAAATGCGTTCGAACCGATTGAGCTCATTAAGTTACCATAAGCTGCTGCACTTACAACACCCATTAGTGGTCCTGTTTCACCAGCTGCACGTATTGTACCAACAGCAGTAAAGATTTCATCAACATCTAAGTTACCTGCTGTGATTTCTTGTGATGTTAGTGATTCTAGTGTAGTAGCAACATCTTGGTCAAATGCTTTTGCAACTGCGTTACCAAGTACACGACCAATTTCAGTTGGGTCAATGTTACCTAAGTCACGTACAACTGAACGTGCTGCATATAGGTTAGCTTGAATTGTGTTTTTTGTGTCAGCTGCAAGCACTGTATCTAGGTCAACGCCTGGTGCTGCTTCTGCTGTTAGTTTAGTAGCTGTAACTGCTGCTAATTCTGGTACCTGTAGTACACCGTTTGGTGCGTTTACTACTGGGATAAGTTCTCCACCCAAGAACAGTGAGCTCTCGTGTGCAGCGTATACTGTTGCGGCTTTTACTGGAACAAATAATGCGTCAGTGTTAAATCCACCTGTGTAAGCTGAGTTTGCCATTTTAAATTCTCCTTAGACTATTGGCTTAAAGAAGTCCCTTTTGTCGGGCTTCCTTGTATATTTTTCTATGCTCCGGACGACTAAGGTCAAGTTTATTTAAATCTAAGTTTTCCGCTCTTAATTCATTGCCCAGCTGGGTCTTAGAATTCGTTGTGGTTGCACTAGCTTGCTTAAAGTGTGGATTTTGTTCTAAGAATTCACTTACTAACCCATCTACTGTAAACAAATTGCCACCATCATCATAGCGTACATTGCCTTGATCATCTAACACTTGTACTTCGTCTCCCGTTTCATTAAGTTTGACTCTATTACCTAATAAAGTTCTAACTTGGTTAGGATTAACAGATTTATGTTTAGCAGCACTATCTAATAACGGCGAATTAATTTTATATTCAGTTATCATAGCGTCACGCTTTTGTATCTCTGCGTCCTTTTTTGCAGCAAGTTCCTGTAGAGTTTTTTCAAACTCACCACGCTTAATTGCTTCTTGTTGCTGACGTTGTTCTTCAGCAGTTTTAAGCCTACGTAGTTCATCTAGGTCACCCAGTTCTGAATATTGACGTTCATACTTTCTTGCAAGAGAATTTTTCATCCCTGCTATATGTCTGTCCATCTCTTCTTGAGTGTATGTTTTGCTGGTTTCCTGAGCAATTTCTGTAGTAGCCTCAGTCTCTACTGTATCCGTGTTTAAATCCGTCACGTAACGTTCCTCCTATGAGTTGTGTAGTTTTATTTATCAACTCTATTGTAAAGGAGTATTATTTAGGGCCTTTCTTATAGTTTCTAGCCTGTGTCTGTCCTGTTGTATCAACACTGCAATAGGTGTTGAATAGTGACCAAATTTAGGATGACTCCATAGCCATTCTTCATCTGGTCTTTTAAGGTTTAATCTGTCGGCGATTTTTTTTAATTGCCTTGGTTTATGTTTAGGAGCGATATATAACCGTGCCTCTAATTTGCCTAATACTACTGCTTGGCTATGCCAATTCTGTATGTGTATTTGCCCCGCTTGCCACGCCCGCCAACTCCAAGGACATACTTCTTTTGTATTTTCGAAGTATGCTTGCCAATTAACCTCGTCTGCCTCCACGACTTCCTTTTTTCTTCTTGCCTTTTTTCATAGCCATTATCTACGTTTCCTTCTTTTTGTTCTTGCTTTCATAGCTTTTACTGCTATGCGCAACCCTCTACTAAAGCTAGGTGCTTTACGATTAGGCTTACGTCCACCACCCATACCATATGCGAAGCCTGCTCGAGTACCTGAACAGTCTTTTGAGCAAGTTGCTCCGCGATATTTTAGTGGTTTACGTGCCATTATTCGTGTGTGTATCCTTGTGCAGCTAAATCTAAGTGTTCTTCATAAGTTTTAGCCATAACTCTTACACCTTCTGGTGATATCATTACGTGCGGTTCAAACATTTCAATTGAATCTTCATCTACGCCCATCCAATTTAGCAATCTACGGTCTATTTCACGTATTACTGCTGGATCACTTGCAGTGTCTTTGGCTGTGCGTAATTGTTGTATTTCTGCACCTGTGTCTCTAATGTTAAAACTACCTGGATAATCAATTGTGCCATCCCAAGGTAAGTCATAATAATCAGCGAATATCTTCCAAATTGAATCTTCTGCAAGTTCCATTTGATCAGCTTTTTCACTTAATTTAGCGTTTAGCAACTGGAATTCTGTTTCCATTGCAACACCTGACATTGTTCTGCTTTCGGTTGCTCTAACAGCGCCAGTGTTAGCCATTTTGTCAATACTTTCAATAGTGTGGTCTATTGACTTGTATATTGACTCTATGTTTGCACTACTAAACTCTAGTGCATATGGTTTTAAGCCTGGATCTAAGTTGTCTGGAATATGTATAAGACTACCTGCACCTGTGCCTACGTTTACCTCTGGTGTAGTAACTAAGCTTGGGTGTGTGTCAAGTTTGATTGACTCTACTGCTTCTGATGTTGCATTGTATATCATTTTTTGTGCATCAGCAATGTCTGCAATGTCTGATATACCTATGCCTCTTACAACGCTTCTGTTGTTGTACACGCATACCGCAGGAATATAACCTAGGCCATTTTCTTCAACGTATCTGTCTAACATTTTATTGTTGTGTGCATCAACTGTGCTAGTTACAATAAATTCTGGTGTCCATTCTTTTACAATGCGTATATCACCATTAATATCTTCTAGGTATTTTAGGTAGTCTAGTTTATACTTGCCTGTTAGTGTTCTTGTCCAGTTCCAGTCTGTAACAGCTAGTGGTGTTATCATATTTAGATATGGTCTTGCACCTGCTTCTACTTCGTCTGCTTGTGTAATTGCACCTACATCTGGTTTAGCAACTATGCACCATACGTGGCCGAATACGCTTGACCATATCGAACATTCTTTCATAAATTGATCCATAGAACGCATATCGTGGTCAGCGTCACGCATAAAGTCTTCCATAATTGGTAGTGTTTCTAATCTACCTAAGTCTCTTTCTGGAGGTGTCCTAAATAAGAAACTTGTGTACACACTTATAACACTCTTACAGTGATTTTCTAGTGGTGTAGTTGCTAATCTGTTTGAATATTCGCCAGCTGATTCTAGTTGATAACGTATTAGATGTCCTGCATTGCGATATTCTTCACCGCCCATATAAGACTCTAGCAAGTACTGCCATTGTTCTCTATATGCAGTGTATATTTCATTTGCGCCTAATACTGCGCTAATTTCCTGTTCGGTTATATTTGATGCGTCCATTTTTATCCTTTACCTCACTGTCCATCGCTGTTGCGGTTGTGGAGTTATTGTTCTTTTTATCGGATAAAGATAAGCAATTGAATAACTTAGTGCGTCAAACACGTGATCATACTTGTCTTTATCTGGTATTTGTGTCCCTGGTTTGTAAGTATACTTTTCTAAA
>Ga0208898_1001544_pt1 | contig 15059 bp, 8 predicted proteins | sample VirMetDEL_Mar_4_FD_184513 | JGI IMG/M metagenome (GOLD analysis project Ga0208898, IMG submission 184513) | Aqueous microbial communities from the Delaware River and Bay under freshwater to marine salinity gradient to study organic matter... | ecosystem: Environmental > Aquatic > Marine > Coastal...
AGAACAACCTTACCACTGCTACAGAGATGATGGCAGTCAAGGTTGACCTGATGAAGAGTTATCCTTAGAAATCAGTATCTTTGGGGTCATGACTGAAGTGGCCGAAATAGTCCATAAAGAAGAGGACGTTCTAAAATATGTACATCAAAACAGGGGAATCCTTTGGGAAAAAATAGCTGAATTTAAGAACCAGCTTGTCACTCTTGAAACAGCTGTACAACATGGCACAGAAGAAATGGAGGAGTTAATGCCATTGAAGCATGACTTTTCAGATGGTCTATATACAAGAGAGATATTTATGCCAAAGGGTACTGTTGTTGTTAGCTTTATTCACAAGCAGAACCATCCATCTTTCTTTTTAAGTGGCGAGATGTCGGTACTAAACGACAAAGGCGAGGTTGAAAGAATAAAGGCACCTATGAAGGTCATGACTGAAATAGGGACTCAAAGAGTAGCCTATATGCATGAAGACTGTGTTTGGGTGTGCGTGTATAGAACAGATAAAGAAACTGTAGAAGAAGCTGAAAAGGATGTTTATACATCAGACTTCAGAGACCTACCAGAGTATGTTATATTAAACAAGAAACTATTATGTCAGGAGCAATAGCAGCAGCAGCGATTGGAGCTGCAGTAGCAATCGGAACAGCAGCAGCAAGTGGTGCTGAGGCAAGCAAATCAAAGAAAGCCGCAAGAGAGGCTGAGAAAGTTGCTAAGAAAAAATTAGAAGAGGCGAGAAAAGAGATTGAGCGTATGCCGTTACAAGAGCTCTCTCTCGACCTTCAAGGATACAAAGCTGAGCAAGAGGCTTCACAGATAGCGGCCGCTCAGGCAGTACAAGCAGCACAGCAAGGAGAGGGGCGTGGTCTTGCAGCGGCAGTTGGTCGGGCGCAGATGCTTGATATAGCGCAGCAGCGTCAGGCACGTCTTGACAAGGCTTCTGAGCTTCAAGCACTTGAAATGACTAAAGCCAAAGAAAGACAGGCTGCATCTGACAAGCTCGCTGGTCTAAGTCTTGCAGAGGCTGAGGGAGCGCAGCAGGCAGCAGCAGACGCTGAGGCGATGGCTGCTCAGTATGAGTCACAGGCGATACAGTCTGGAATGCAGGCAGTACAAGGGGTTGCAAACGTTGCTGGAGCGGCTCTTGCACCTAAGATGGAGATGTCTGCAGCGGTTGATAAGAATCTTGCAAGTGTACCTGAAGCCGACTTGAAAAGCTTCTTAAAATCTCAGATAACATCAACTGGACAGCAGAAAGTTCTTGACGAGACTGCTATTGATGTGATGAACCTTGTAGATCTTCAAAAGCAAATCAAAAAAACCTACACAGTAGAGCAGCTTTCTGATCCAAACTTTTTGAGTAAAATCATCACTCCCGTAACAACTCTAAACGCTGCAGAATAATAATGGCTAAGACATACTATAAATACGCAAAGAGGGAGACAACACCAGTTGATTACGCTGGTGCTGCTAAAGGCCTATCAGAGGGTCTTATGGCGACGGTCACTGGCCTTGAGAAAAAGGCTGAGAAGGCTGCTGGTGAAGTTGCCGCTGCTAAGTCTAAGATTGAAGAAGAGTTTGCAAAGGAAGAGGAAAGGAAGAGAAAAGAGGATGAGGCTCTGCAGAAGCAGTATGGGGACAAGGTAAGCAGGGCTGCTGACTTGCCACTTTCTTATCAAGAAGACTATAAGACTGTTCAGTCAACAATACTTGATTTATCGTCTGACGCTGCTGATTTAAAAGCCAAGTTAAAGAGAGACTACGAGGCTGGAAAGATGACCACTAAAGACTACAATAGGAGGGTCAATAATATCCGAGACCAATTTAAAATGATGAAGCAAACAGCCGTGACTTCTTTGGACATGGTTAATGCTACAAATGAGGCAATGCAGAATGGAACAGCGCTTCCTATACAGCACGACATGCTGACTCGGATACTGAAAGGTAGGTTTGACAGCACTAACGCACAGTACAACATTGACGAGGAGGGGAATATATTCGCTGACATAACAGACCCAGAGACAGGAAAGGTTGAGCAGATGTCTGTGTACGACATGAACAAGCTTAGTATGCAGCGATTTGATGTTTTTGACATTGACGGTCAGGCTGAATCTCTTGTTGAAGATATTGGTAAAGTTTTGGAGAATTATCGCACATCTGGAATGACAACAGAGCAACTTCTGGAGAAGGAAGTAATGCAAAGAGGCAACGAGATAAGTACCCCTATGGATTACATTAAAAAGAATATTGACGGGTACAGCGACAATCAGCTTGCAAGCATTCTTCAGATGAAGATGAGTCAAGATTACAAGAGGTCGATGAACCCTGCTGATTTCGGCAACGATGATGTTGTGGTTTATACAATAAGCCCACTTAGCGGTCAGTATGAAGCCAAGCTTACTGACAATCAGAAGCAAGCCGCAAGAGACTTCGCAACAGCGGCTGTGTTAACTCAGCTGAACCCACTGAAAAAGCCTGCGACCAGTGGCAAAGCACCAAGCTCGGCTCAGATAGCAGCAGGTAAGGCAAAAGAAAAAGCAAGGGGATATGTCACGGCTTTACAAGATTTATTCACAGCTAAAGACCCTAATAAAAGGGCTGCAGCCATGGCTAACTTGGCTGGGGCTGTAGGGCAAGATAAATTCATAAGCATAGAAATGAATGATTCTGGTGACGCTATAATTTTTACTGGAATTGACGATGAAGGCAACATAAGGAAACCACAACAAATCCCTCTCGAAGGTACGTTTGACGACTTCGTAAAGAATTACGGAAAGATACTTACTGGAACAAATGACGTGTGGACTTATTACGATGAGGTGATTGATAGCCCAGACGTATCTTCGCTAACTCCAAGCATAGGCGCAGGTGGTAAGTACGAGATAGGGTTTGAAGAAGACCTGTCTCAAAAACTTACTGATTTAGCGTCTATTGGGAATGTGCTTGACATACAGCCACTTGCTACAGAGAATTATTTCAGAGAAAGTTCTAAGATAAGAGACTCAAAGGCGTATGTTCAAAAATTCATAGAGGCGTCTCAAATAAAAGGACTATCGTATAATGTGGACAACACAAAGAAGATGATAATCTCACACCCCGACCTTGGAACACTACCTCCTATAAGATTAAATAGAGACAGTGAAATTATAGCTTCTGACTTAAAGGAGGCTTTGTATAAAATGTACGAAGCAGCCACAACAGGCAAGCCTTTGGAAGGAACGACTGAGCCAGCGGATTCTGCTGGTGGGGGTGGTATAGACTACAGCTCTAAATAACAAGATTTATGGATAAAGAAGTATTAAAAGACCTGTACGACAGAGCCGTCTCAAAAGGATATACCAAATCCATTGAGGATTTTAGCATGTTATTAAGTAGCGATGAGGAGGTCTTGAATGACAACTTTAATTACGTTACAGAAAAAGGATACACAAAATCCATTGAAGATTTTTCTGTGTTAGTTGGCATTACCCAACCCCAAGAAGAACTCACTCCTGAGATGATGGAGACAGGGCAGCGTGACGCTGCGCCTGCATACGCTATGACAGAGGAGAAGTATGCGGCTGAAAAAAAAAGTCCTACCGAATCCCCTTTACAAGATGGTGTATCTGCCGATGTGGTTGAGGAGCCTGTTGCTGAGGAGAAGCCAGTTGGTATATTCCCAGTAGAAGAAGAGACTGCAGAACAAGTATATGAAGAACCAGTTGGTATATTCCCTACTGAAGAAGTGTACAAAGCAAAAGTCCCCGACTTTGAGGATTATGGGAAAAAGATTCTGAGTGGCGAGATGACTATGAAGGATATCAAGACGCCAGATCAGATTTTTGAGGACAAAATGCTGAAGAAGTCTGCAATCGAAGCTAATAGAATAGTCACAAACGCAACTATAGACCTTCAGAAAGCGATTGACCAAAGCCCAGAGATTCAAGGAGTTGTTTCAAAAATCCAAGCAAAATACCAGTCGCAGTATCAAGACAAGTTCAATGAGCTTACTGATCTTGTAAATTCAGGAGAGATGACTGAAGACGAGGCTAACGATGAGCTTTCAAAGTTCAGTTCAGTAATGAATAAGCGGATATCTGATGAGTCTTCAAAGAATCCTGAGTTCATTAAAGAAGTTGGCAGACTGAAATCTATTGCCGATGAGCGAATAAACGGTCAATTAGCCGAATTACAAGAAGAGATATCGATAGAGTCAGAGATTCGGGCGCAAGATAAAATACAACAACTTGGTTTTTGGGAGGGAATAGGAAATGCGATTCAAAATGAGTGGATCAAGACGAAAATGCTACCAGCGCAGTCAGCATTATATGCTGGTCAAATAAGTGAAGATATTGAGAGTGATGACCCATCGTGGACTCTTGCCATTGACGGTGATGGAGTGTCATTTAAGAAAATGACAAACAAAGAACGTCAGGTTGAAAATTACAAAGAGATAAAGCAATATGAAGAACAGATGAAAGATGTTCTTCCTGTTATAGAGTCATACGAGAGAGGTAACTACACGAAAGCTGCGTCTGGAGCTGTTTCAAACGCCATACAATTTATGGGTTCCATAGCGAGGGCGATACCCACATTGGGGTCGTCTGCTGTTTACGAGATGGGAACTCCAATGTATATTGATGCAGTAGAGGCTGAAGCAAAGAGAAGCGGACTAACCCCAGAGGAGGTTGTAGCTAATGACACGGAAGATGAGATAACAGCCATGGCATTGGGGAGTTTAGCTGGAGTATTAGAAACAATCGGTATTGGAAAAGCAGTTGGATTTGCTAAGAACAAAATATTTAAAGAATCTGTAGAAGAGGCTGTAAAAAAGAACAAGAACAGGATAGGTAAAGAGCTTTGGGACATAACTAAAAACTCACTTATTGAAGCAGAAACTGAGGTTGCTCAAGGGGCTTTAGAAGAGTACAACAGAAAGCTTCAAGAAAAAGGAATTAAGATAGGGACAAAGGGGTCTGGAACAACATTATACGAGGCTATTGCGGATTATGTAGAGTCAGGAGAAGCTGCTGAAACTGCTGTAGCAACATTTCTTGGCAGTTCCATTATGCTCGGTGCGGGGAGAGGCGCGAGAACTGGTTTAAGAAGGGGCGAGTCTATAAAAGTAGACGGAAAGCAAATCTTAGAAGAGGATTTTCAATCATTCCTTGAAAACGCTACTGACGAACAGATTGCCGCTGCCAAGATTGACATCAAAGGGAATGATGCGTTAAAGAAAGCTGCCGAGCAGAAGAAGAGGGATATAAGAGAGGATGCCATTATCAAGAGAGACCTTGCTGAAGCTGGTATCACAGACGCTGGCAGGGTAAGTGAGTTGGTTCCTCTTGAAAAGGAAAAGAAAAAACTTCAAGGAAACACAACCGAGGCTGGTAAGAAAAAGTTACAAGAGATAAATTCTCAGATTGAGGAGGTGATGGCTAAAGAGCCTACCGAAGAAGTTGTTACAGAAGAGGTTGCCCCAACATACGAAGCGCCTACGCAGGTAACGTCACCTACAGCTGAGGCGTTTGCCACTGTGAACCGTAATGACGGCAAAGGTACCGTGACACTCACTGAGGATGAGTACAACGCTGAGATGGAGAAGTTTGCTCCTGCTGAGGAGGTCGTGGTTGAGGAGGCTGCGCCTGCTGAAGGAAGGACGTTAGCTGAGCAAGAAGAAATACAAACCCTTATAGATGTCATTGACTTGGATCCTAAAAATCCAAAAAACGATAAGTATAAAACGATTTTAAAAGACAAGTATGATTATGATTATAACGACCCAAGTGTTAGGTATAAAGAAGAGATATCTGTAATTAACGAAGGTGTTGAGTCTAAAAAAGTAAAAACAAACAAGGGAATAGAATTAACTATAGACAAAACCAAGACAGGTGGATTAGATAACTCTATGACTATAACCGCTTACGATTCAAACGGAAACATTGTTGGATCGGCAGCTTTCAATGTTGATATGTCAAACAATACATTGAGGGTAGGCGGAGCTGCTGTTGATGAAAACAAAAGAAGACAAGGGATATACTCTTCAATATATGATGAGATAGAAGCGTTTGCTAATAAAAATAACCTAAAAATATTAGAGGTAGGAAGATCTGAATCAGCTAAAAAATTTCACGAATCACGAATAGGAAAACAAGAACAAGATGCCATTCAAGAGCCAAGCACAGAGACGGTGGATGTACAAGAACCTACCAGAGACCGCCAAGCGGTGGGAGAAGGAGACGTTCGGGAAGCTACCGAAGAGAAAATCACCGTCACAGAAGAAACCCAAGAGGTAACTGACGAGACCCTCAAAGACCTTGAGAACGTACCTGAGCCTGTCATACGTGGGCTTGCTGTCAAGAACCTTAACGGTGAGACACTGACAGAGCAGGAGCAGCAGGTGTTTGACGCTAATCAGGAGGCTGTTGACCAAATGGCTTCAGATATTGGGCAAGCGGCTCAAGCAAAAAAAGAGGGTGTCGAGGTAATGGGTCAAGAGTCAGCCGCTCAGGCTGAACAGAGAAAGAAAGACATCTCGTTCCAAGTAAACAGAGCTAAGAGAGCAATATCAAAGATACTCCCTAATGTTGAGATAGTTGTGCATGACACAATGGATTCATTCAATGCTGCAGTCCCTCCAAAAGGCAAGGGCAACAGGGGTGCTTTCATTGGGAATAAGATACACATTAACATGTCCAATGCTAACACGAGAACTGTTAGCCATGAGGTATTCCATGCTGTTGTCACAAGAGCGTTAGGAGGGGGTGTTTTGGGTGACAAAGCCGCCACGCAGTTGACAAACAAGATGCTTGCAGGTGTGGAAAGAGGCGCTGGTAATAAGGTGCTTCAAAAGGTTGTAGCAACTAAGGCAGATGGATCTGAACTGACTCTTCGTGATTACATGAATCTTTTTGCCAAGGGAGAGAAAGAAGGACAGGGATACGATATCAGTTTGCAGTCTGAGGAGCAGCTTGCCGAGCTTGTCGGATTCCTTGCAGAGAACTTCATAGAACTCGATGTAAACGCCAAGACAGCAATCAAAGCGTGGATAGGTAAGCTGGCTGAGAAGCTTGGAATCAACAAAGCTCTTGGCACGAAGATTTACAGCCGCGAGATGAGTGATAAGGACGCTATTGACCTGCTTAACACAATAGCTGGTAAAACAGCCAAGGGTGAGATTATCAAGGAGGCAAAGACCCTTGAGGAGATATTTGGGGATGAGGAAATCGCTGAATCTGATAAAGCGATGGACGCTCGATTCCAAAAAGCTTCTGGAATAGCTTCTAAAATTGAAGCTATAAATGCAGAAAAACCCTTTCTCAATTGCGAGGGCTTTTGTAACAAAATAATAGGCGATGTTTCCTTCAAGGAGGCATTTGAAAAACTTCCGAATGAATACTACCAAGGCGAAGATATTGTAGACAATGACTCCGCTATAAACGATTTGTCGAACAAGTTAAAGGTTGGGGATATCGTTGGCTTTGGAAGTATCGACAACCCAAGGCACTACGCGATATACATGGGCGAAGGTTCTATGTATGAGGTTGAGCAATGGGGGGCTGAACCACAAGAAAAGTCTCTTCGAGAAAATATAAACGAATACGAATCTGTATCAGATGTATATAGAGAAAAATCTCCTCGATTCCAGAAGCCAATTAAGGCCACTGTAGACTTCAGAAGTAGAACGGGCAGGACTTTCAGTGTGAGTAAGGAGTTCAACAACAAGCAGCACCTTGACAACTACATAAAGTTCAGGGAGAGAAAGGGAGACAAGGAAATTGGTGTAACAATAGACGAAGCTAAAGAAGTTGAAGCACCTAAACCACAGAAGCGGAGATTCGCTAAGAAGGCCGTTATAAACATCGGCAACAAGATAAGCGGAGAGACAACCCTTGAGATAGGTAGATTAAGCCCTATAATGATTAACGGACAAGAGTTTGCTCGTATGACAAATGTTGACGCCAAGGAAGACTCGTCAAGGTCTGAAAGAGACCTGTACACGCTGTCTGTTGACGCTGCCGTGAGAGAGGGGCTTGGTGGTATTGTAGTTCCTAAGTCAACGTTCAACGAGGTCGCTGTTGACGAGAACAGGTTTGACGTCAAGAAGCGTGGTAATGAGTTTGTGATTACGCCAAAGAAAGACAACGTACTTACAGCCCGATTCCAAGCGGATTATACAGACCCGACAACTGGATGGACTTATCTGTATGACAAGAACACGGTGTCATTTAAAAGACTTGAGGCTCAGGGTTTCATAAAGAAGGGAATGAGTATTAACGACTTCAACGGTCTAAAAATGTTCTTACACCAGCCAGACGCTATGTTTGCTGGGCAGGTTTTAAATGCAGCTGGAGAAAGAATTGTAAGGGGAAAGGGCGGCATGTACTACCCTATATTGTTTCATGAAGAGAATCTTTTCTGGGCAAGCACGCCTGATGCGGTTGACAGGATGGTACAAATCCTTAACAGCATGATTAAGGATAATGGCGGCAGGATATTGATGGGAATAACAACCGCACCACCAAAGAAATTATTGTCAAGTACAACTGGGGCAAATGCTATGATGGATATATATAGCAACGCTGTCCTTGATGACATACTTGGACTCTCAAGCGAAGATGTAAAAAAGAACCTTATAAACGCAGCGAACAAACACCTTGGCACGAGTTTAACAGAGGACATGGACAGCACCGAAGTGATGTCAAGCATAAGAGAGGCATTAGACCCAGACGTAACATCATTCAAACAGAGAGGCAACTTCTCAGATCAAATCGCAAGAGATATAGTTGAAGAGGCTTCAAAGTCTCAAGACGTGCTTTCTAAGTTTGAGAAGTTTTTCTTGGAGGGAGCTAAGGCTGATTTCTTTAAAATGAACAAGAAGAAGGATGGAACATTCGCTAAGAATGCAATATCTGTAGACAATTTTAAAGCAGGAATATCGGCTATGATGTCCGAGCCTATGCTGAAGGACTTATTTGGAACAGACAAGTCTACAGGTCATATATACGGGGTTGTTGAGGTTACAGGGCCAGTTAAACAAGTACCAGTTGCGCTGATAGCAATGAACAGACTAACTGACGGTCAGAGATCCGCCATTGTGAAAGCCGCAATGAAAGATGGGCTACAGTTAAAAGACAAGCAAAAAACCAATATTCTAAAATCAGTAAGGTCAATGTTCTATACGGAGGACATGTCCGATAAGGAAAAGCGTAAGGTGGCAAAATCCCTCAACATAGACTTTGACGCCAACTTAGATAAGACGATGAAACTTATGGCTGAGTTTAGGGGAGTTTCAAAAAAAGAACTCATTGAAACCTATGCGGTAGAGAACTACTTAAGAAAGGAACACCCAGATGCAACAGGCGACTTAGCTGATGCTATATTGGCAATGACCGAGAACACCCACGAGTCCTATCCAATGGCTGTTCAGGCTGAGAGTGGAGTTACCTTGAATTTATTTGACACTGCTGTGCAGTGGGACGCTGTATCAACAGACCCAAAGAACGGCAAGGTAATGAGCGACAAGGATTACGACAATAAGGTTGTTAGGGACGGAAAAGTGACAACAAGACAAGATCAGTTGTTTTCTCCAAGTTCAGGAATTTCATCAGAGCCTCTGCTTATAAACACAAAAAACCTTGGCGAGGAGCATCAGGTATCATCAAAATATCAAGCACCTGCAGCAACTGCATTCACGATATACGATGTAATCAACGAGCTTCGTGGAAAGGGATACACTGACTCAGCTATAGCATTGTTCTTAAGCCGAGAGATAAACCCAGACACACAGAAAAACTTCACCAAGAAGGAGATAAAAGATGCGATGGCTGTTCCTATTGATATTGAGAACACCCTTCCGTCAGCGTTCGGTGATGTTGAGGGTGGTATAGCTCAGGGTCAGAAGATGTTCACAGAGGTAATGGAGAAGGTTAGAAGGTCAGCGGCAAAAATGCGACCAGCCAATCCTGCGAAAATCAGAGCCAAAGCTCATCAGATACTCATGGCTCACCCAGACTTCGACAAGCAGTCTGCGACTATGAAGAACAGACTGATAGTTGGTCTTGACAGCGCACTGGGGACTACAGCAAATAAAGCCATACAGGCTGAGATATCAGCCATCAAGTTGATGATAAAGGGTGGTAAGATGTCCTTGAGGGAACTTAAGGCTGCTCAAGTAAGACTGAGGGCTTTGATAAGGAAAGAGCTTCCTAATGACAGGTACAGCAAGTCTGTTGTCAACAAACTTCTAAAGATGGTCACTGATGCAACACCTGAAACAATGGATCAGGTTATTGATGACGTTACATCGGTAATAAATGAGCAAAGGTCTGAGATATTCATATCAGAAATTGAGACCATACTCAACCAAAAGTTCGAGAGGACTGAGGCAGGAAGGAAGAAGGGGACAAAGGTGACGGCAACATTTGCTGACGCCATAGCCTTCGCCAAGAAAAAGCTTGATGAAATAAGAAAAGTCGCTCAAGATGAAGTTAAGTTTGATAAAATCATAGACGATATAAATCAAGAAAGGTCTAATCTGTTTGAAAAAACAGATATGATGACAGAGGATGATATATCAATGATTCTTGCTTATGATTTCATACTTGAATATGGTGCTACGTTTGCTAATGAGAAATCAGATAGGTCTACAGTAGAAGGTCTTGACTCATCACTTGAGGCAATAAAAGAGCTTGTAAATACAGGTAGGGGATTTATGAAAGAGCAATTGAGGCTTGCGCATCAATCATACCTCGAAAGATATTATGCTGCTTTTGAAGATATGACAGGCATAGATATAAGTGAAATGACCGAAGAAGAGTCTGACGCTGTATTGAGAAAGTACAGGGTGAGTAGGAACAACAAAGAAAGAACCACAAACATTGTAAAAGATGGATTGTCAAAAATGATGCAAGCAATTGTAAATCATGTTGACGCTAAGCAAGCAGACCTGCCTTCATTCATGGATATTATGTCAAGAGGAGCTGGAAAAATGTTTGAAGGGAAGCTTCAAGATTTAGTGACTCAGAGAATGAGCGACTCTACAACCACTTTTAAGAAGGGGACGATGGAAATGGAGGCTCTTATATCTTCCAAAATGAAGGAAGTGTTTGGTAAAGACTGGGATCGAATAGTTTCTGTAGATAACAGGAAGTATATAGACACTGGAGTAGAAGTAGATGGCGAAAGCATTATTGCCTCTCAAAACGAAATATACTACTGGTATAATCAGGCAAAAGACCCTGCGAACCACCCTGCTTTTGAGAAGATGTGGGGTAAGGATTGGGAGGGCAAGATGGAGCAACTTGAACAGCTTATGACGCCAGAGGTAAAGGAATGGGCTGACTGGCAAGTAGACGAGTTCTTTCCTAAAGCGTATGAGAGATATAACCAAGTATATAAAAGGGTGTACAGAACAAATCTACCTTGGAATAAAAATTACGCTGGTAAAATATACAGAGAGTTAGGGAACAAAGAGATAGAGCTTGACAACCTGCAAAATGGATATAGAGCCGCTCTGTCAAATGGCTCTACAAAAATAAGGGTCAAAAACAATAACGAGATAGCTCAAATGGATGGTAACTACGCTATGGGGGCCTACATTGAGGAGATGGAGAAGTTCAGAGCGTACCAAGAGTCTGTTAGAGATATAAGCAAGCTGTTTGCAGACAAGAGGATAAGAACCGTTATAGAGGAACAGTATGGGAAGGGCTTCTTAAAGCTATTCGATGATATGTTGAAGATATACTTAACTGGAAGTAGGGGTGAAGTTTTTAGGTCGAGACTAATATCCGCGAGTTCAAGGGCGTTTATTTTTGCAAAGCTTGGAGCCAATGTTAGCCTCGTGGCCAAGCAGCTGACATCCATACCCACATACGCAAATGACATAGGTTGGAGAAATTGGTCTAAACAGGTTGGAGTGTCGTTCGCGAATCCTAAAGAAACAAAGCGTATTGCGATGGAGATTTACAACAACTCAATACTTCTTCAAGATAGATATAAAGGAGATTTTGTAGGTGTTGTGGATATATACTCCAAATCAAAAGACCCTGTGGTTTCATTAGGGACAGGAACGGATTATTATTTAGGTAAAATGACCGACTTCATTGTTAAGTATGGAATGGCGTACACAAAAGCTGGAGATGCTGCTGCTATATTTATGGGCGGCCTGCCCAACTATACGTATTACAAGTCAGAGTTCAAGAAGAAAAATCCGAACGCCACTGAGCAGCAGGCGATTGATTACGCCATCAAGAAGTTTGAAAAGGACACCGAGGGCACTCAGCAGTCAGGAGATATACAACGCAAGGATTATTGGCAAACAAGAGGAGACTTGGTGAAATCTATGATCATGTTCCAGACGTCTCCAAGGCAATACTGGAGAAAGTCAATGTCTGGATGGAGGCAGCTTTATAGAAAAATGGCCGCTATGGACAAGTCAGTGGGAAAAGGAACGGTATGGGAAAATCTAAGAACGGTTATTACCTATCGCTTTATGATGCCAATGCTGTACAATTACGTGGCAATGGGATTCCCTCCTCTGTGGGATCTTGACGAAGAGGAAGAAGAACAATTGATTGCGTCTGGAGTTATGGGAAACTTATCTATACTTTTTGCAATTGGAAATATAGCAAATGGAATATCAAACTTTATACAGGACAAGCCTTGGGCATCCAATATGCCAATGCCTGCGTTGTTTAGTATGGCGAGTGAAACAATAAAAGACTTTGAGAAAGCAAGAAATGTTAAAGACCCTATAAAGAAAGAACAATATCATAACGAGGCTATAATGAACCTAATAGGAAACTTTATACCTACAAGTAACCTTGATAAGTCTTTCGGAAACTGGTACAGAACAGTCACTGGAGACCAAGAATTTAATTGGAGAAAGATTTTAGGGTATAGCGATTATATAGCCGACAAGGATTCGATAGAGGAGCAAGAGGCAATGGAGGCTTTGAGAAAAGCTCAAGACAAGCTTAATAAAGAGAAGACTGAAGATAAAAGAGTTAAGGCAGGCGGAAAGAAGTCTGGTAGGAAAGCAGGTGGAAAGAAAGCTGGAGATAGATGAAGAAATGGTGCGAGACGAGACCAGTAGAATGCGGGAAGAAATGCTTAAGAACCAATCAATGCGAACACAATGGCAAGACAGATAGAAAAGATAATAGTACACTGCTCAGCAACGCCAGAGGGGCGTGACGTGAAGATGGAGGACATCAAGCGTTGGCATGTTGAAGACAACGGATGGAGCGACATTGGCTACCACTGGGTGATTGAGCTTGACGGAAGTATTGCAAAGGGTCGCCCTGAGTCACGGTCAGGCGCTCACGCAAAGGGGCATAACAAAGCATCTGTCGGAGTATGTTACATAGGAGGGGTTGATGATAGTGATGGCAGTCCAAAGGACACCAGAACAGAGAAGCAGAAGGAGACGCTACGCTGCCTGCTCATTGACCTCTTGGGCAGATACCCTGACGCTGAGATAATAGGTCACAGAGACGTAAGCTCCAAAGCCTGCCCATCGTTTGATGCCAAGACTGAGTATTCAGGTCTTGAACCTGAGCAGGTCTGATATCTTGATATGGTATCCATCTGACTTGAAGTCGAAGCCATTGACATCAAGCTCGCCCTTGTTCCTCCAGAACGCATCCCTGTAGAACTGTTCGGGTGACATATAGCCGAGTAGGAATGCCCTTGACATGTCCTTCATCACCCTGACGAAGAAGTAGAAGTCGCACTCCTGTGTGGTATTCCAATCTGACACGCTGCATAGATAGAAGTCACGAGGCACTACAGTAGTGTGCTTTGTCTTGACGTCAACCTTGTGTCCGTCAATTATCATGTCGTAGTCGTATGTTGACTCAGTATCTACGTCAAGGTGTGAGTAGTAGTCCATAACCACCACCTCTCCAAGCGCACCGTATATGTTTGATTTGCCGTTTGTTATTGATCCGTTCAGCGCACCGAAAGGGTACAGGTTCTCAGCCCGCTGTATCTGTTCGTTATTGATGTCGAGGGTTATCATTATCTTTGTTTTATGGCTGTTAGAAATTATAAAAAGGAGTACCTAGACCATCAAAGTTCAAGGAAGTCAAAGTTAGACAGGGCTGGAAGGAACAGGGTCAATCGGAAGAAGAAGTGTCCTGCTGGTAAAGAGATTCATCACAAGGACGGGAACCCTCGTAACAGCTCTCCATCAAACTGTGTGTGCATCAGCGTCAGCAAGAACAGGGGCAGGAGAGAGAAGTCCAGACTTAAGGGATCTAAGAGGACATAACCGCTCCCACAAAAAGCGATAGGAACACTATAGCAAAGTAGAAGAACGACTTTATCTTGAACGCTTCTATGTCATGCTTCCCCTTGTGAGTAATGGATGTGGCTAAGGGCAGGCATGCAAGCACGCCAAATACCCATATAAAGAATACCATTGTTTTCATAATATTATATCTCTAACACATTGTTCACACCAGTCTGATATCTCGTTGTTCGGATTGACACCGCACTTGACGCATTTATTATCGAGCTTCTCAATTGCAGCCTTCAGATACTTGGCCGTATCACAGGTCTCCTCATAAGCTTCTTGTAACCAGTCTCTCAGGGTATAGTCTTCCCTATCAACGGTCACACCGTACTCTTCCAAACCTTTCTTATCAGACGCTATCAGGTCTTCAATTATCTTCTTGGTTATGTTGCTTGTCATTCTTCTACGTCTTTATTTCGTTCAACTTCTTCCCGTGCCTTGCCACACACCTGACACTTCTTACCACCGTTTAAGTAGTCCTTGCGCCATACGTGATTCTTACAGCGTCTCTGTCGCATCAGTCTTACGTTCTCGTCTGCCTTTCTGATAAACTCCTCTGCTTCATCTCCTTCAAGTGTTGGGATGAACACCGTCCACTTCTGCGTTGAGCAGCTTATCTTATGGAATCCAACTTGATGGCAGTGAGGGCATTCTTTCTCTTTACTCATCTTTGTTTTGGCATTTAACATTAATTTCAATACTATGTCCATGTGTATCTGTATCAATAGCACCCCATATCTTACATCCACATTCATATTCAATATCCCACACATGGAGCGAATTG
>Ga0208898_1001548_pt1 | contig 15017 bp, 12 predicted proteins | sample VirMetDEL_Mar_4_FD_184513 | JGI IMG/M metagenome (GOLD analysis project Ga0208898, IMG submission 184513) | Aqueous microbial communities from the Delaware River and Bay under freshwater to marine salinity gradient to study organic matter... | ecosystem: Environmental > Aquatic > Marine >...
CCAGTGTTACCATTGCCCAATGCAGTTGCACTCGTACCCCTCTGTGCCACTTGCATCGCACCATTGATGATAAGATTTCTAGCCCCTGCATATTGCTCTTGAGAGGCTGGTAGTATTTTTGATAATGCCATTACAGCCTCCTATGTTTTTACGCAGTACATCATGGCGATGTTGCGTGGTCTTGTTTCTATACCGTTTGTTTGAAATCTAATAGCACCTTGACCGTATGTGGTTAATCTTCCATCCATTGATAAGTAACTTGAATACGTGCCGTCAGTAGGTACAGTGACTGTAAAAAGAGAACCAGTTATTTGACCAGAACCACTACTATTAACCTGACTAATAGAATTAGCATTATCTGATTGAGATGAAGCAAATGTTCTACCGCTATCTGTACCCTTGCCGTTATCCCAGCCACGAATAAACTCACCTCTTAGGTCAGGCACATTAAATGTAGTTGAACCATCACCTACGCCATGTGTGGTGCTTAATGCCGCAAACAAATCTGAATAGGTTGTTCTTGATACAGCAGAGCCATCACACTCTAGCCAGCCTGTAGGGGCTGTACTCATAGCAAAAGGTGCAATCATTCCTGTGGGAATAAAAACAACATTAGAAGCAAGTTTAGCCTGTGTTACAGAACCATCAGGCGGTACTACAGTCTGCAATGCCTTGCCCTGATAGATAACGTAGAAGTCATCTGTGCTTGCCACGTTGCCTGTCATGCTCAGTGCAGTACCAGCTACTGTGTACGCAACACCAGCTTCCTGACGCACATTGTTTACAAACACCTCAATCTCTTGGGCGTTAGCTACAGCATGGGTTAGTGTGTAAGACGCACCGCCATCACCAGTGATGGTCTGCTTGTCCATTGAGGAGTATGCGTTTGTAGTTTGATTTCCTACATATCCCATTGCTTACTCCTATGTGCTAATGTCATCAACAGCAGATACCCAGCAGTCTACTGAACTAGCTGTATCTGATTTAATCCATAGTCTGTCACCAGACTGGACAACAATCTTTGCGCCACCATCAAGTACCTGTAATGCACCACCAGCGGCAATAGGCGCACCCTTAACCAAGTAGATGTCGCTAGTACCATCGTTAATATAGCAGTCTACATTGATGGCGTTGCTTGTAATGTTTGTCATGTGGATACCTACAATGGTATCGTAACTGTCAAAGTTAGCCCCATCAGGAATATCTGCGGCTGAAGTGCCTACGCCCTGTAGGGTATATCGTCTAAAATTCTGTGCCATAATAATTCCTTAGTTTATAGAGCCACGCTCATGGCTATACTGAAGCCAGCAGTAGCAAATGTGCTAGTATCCACTGCTTCTACATTGTTCCATGCTGAACCATCGTAGTATCTTAGTTTACTTGTGGTGGTATCAAAGTATAAGTCACCAGCAGTCAGAGGGTCTCCATCATTATCCACTGATGGCGCACTACTCTTACCGCCCAGATACACATCATCAAAGCTGTCTAGGGTTGAGGCCGCAAGTTCTGCATAATACTTAGCTGAGTAGTTAGTACCTTCTACAGCAGTGTTAATGTCAAAGCTTGCTCCACCACCAATAGCCCACTGTTTAGCTGAACCACTTGTATTAGCCGCCTGTGCGCCAATGGCGTACTCTTTGGCTGAATACTCAGTACCATCTACAGTAGCTGTAGTTTTGGTAGCCCATTCCTCAGAAGCACCACCACCTGATTGGTTGGTGACACCTGTGCCACCTGTAGCCCATGCCTTAGATGAGTAGCCAGTACTTGCTACAATACCATTTGTCTTTGTAGCCCATTCTTCAGCTTCATCCTCGCTACTCTGAGCATCTGTAGCACTAGAGGCCGCTGCGGTTGCCGAGGTCGCACTAGCTGTCGCTGAGGTTGCCGAAGCAGTCGCTGAGTTCGCACTAGCTGTCGCTGAGTTGGAACTATTAGTAGCCTGAGTGGTTGCTGTAGTGGCACTGGTAGCGGCATTTGTTTCTGATGCGGAAGCCGCAGATGCTGAACTGGCACTAGCAGTCGCACTGTTGGCTGCTGCTGTGGCAGAATTAGCGGCATTAGTAGCCTGAGTGGTCGCCTGGTTAACCTGAGAGGTAGATGCAGTGTCCACATAGTTCTTCGTAGCAACATCCTGAGCATTTGTAGGATCAGCCACGTTCTTGATTACACGGTCAGTCGAGCTTACCTGAGCGTCAAACTTACCATCGTCATCTAGGGTAATAGCTTCGTTAGCTGTATCGATAGCTTCCTGCACACCATATAAGAGCTGGGTATTGGAGTCATTGAGCTGTTTAGCTGTCAACGCTCCACCATCTGAATAGGTGACGTTCAGAGAAGCAATATCTGTATTACGAACAATCCGCACAGCAGCCCCATTTGCAGGGGCTGTGGCGAAGCTTACGATGTTATCTGAAGTAAAAGTAAAGGAAGTGGAAACACCATCTACGAATGCAGTAACATCATCTGCTTCAAGATAGCTGTACGGAATAGTAAAGTCCGTGGTGCTTCCATCACCTGTGGATTCATAGATGGAGTTTGCCATTATGTTTTTCCTTAGTCTCTAACATTAGGGAATATGGTGTCATCACGGAGACCAGCTTTAGCCTCACCCTGACGTACCTTCCTGTTTGTAAATTCAGGCATCTTGCCGAGTTCTTCTAGAAGAAGGATTGCAGCGACCTGTCGTTGCTTTGCGATTACACTACGGACAACCTGACTGATTGCACCGTCCTGACTTGCAGTCCCATACATCTGGTCACCGTTAGACAAGATTGGGTATAGGATGTTTGTAATCCCACCGTTAGCTTCCCTGTAGATTTCGACATAGCGGTCATACAGGGTCTTATCTTCGCCAGGGTATGCTTCTGTTCTCAGGTCTCGGTTACCAAAGAAATTAGGAACACGAGCTGGTATCTCGAAGGCTGAATCTGTTGCAATAGCAATCAGCTCCATCTTCCGCAGAACAAAGAGGTCTCTTTCCGACTTACCCTTACGACGGTCTTCTTCATCTGTAATGAATATACCGTGAAGACTGTTGGTAGGAGCTTCGATTGGCCTTGCGTTACCTAAGATGTCGTATTGGTTAGACACAGGGGTAAAACCTAAGTCCATACGAGCCTCGAGGTGCTGTAGGAAGCCTACGGGGTTCTTCAGAGTAGGAGTGTCATCAAAGAATGCATTCTTGGTCTTGTAAATCATGTTAGGGAATGCAAGCTGGGTCTTCTGCCCCATAAACTTGAGAACGTCCCGATACCATGCATCTTCTTTACCAAATGACTGTATTAAGCCACTGGCTTGATCTAAACCTTCCATAAGGCTTGCATCTTTGATTGCATTGAACAGTGAGCCTACACCGACGTACAGACGGTCTCGGATCAGCCCCAGCTCATCTTCTACATACTCGCCTTGACGACGACGATACTCTACCTCTTCATATCTCTCAAAGGCATTTACCATAATCTTAATGGGTGTCGAGAACGGGTCGTAGTTTTTGAAGCTAAGTGTAGTTCCATCGTCAAACTTGATGGTGTATGGCTGTTGCCTGTCAGTGTCTTCCTGCATCTTACGACGCTTATAGTCACCTGTACCAGCACCAGTAATGCTACCCTGAGCATACTGCATCATGACGTACCCAGCGATACCATATGACAGCAAGGCCTCACCTTGCGCCCGTACCTGACGAGCTGTACCGTTTGCACCACGCAAGTCTTGGATATACTTAGGAGCAATCAACTGAATACCAGGTGTCATCCTGATACCTTCTTCAAATACACGAACTGGTGTACGGAAGAAGAGCTGACCTATAATCTTCATCCACGGGTTATCACGGACAAACTGCTCATACTTCTGAGCTGTCTGTGATGCCGTACCGTCTCCAGAGAACTGACGCTTGAACAGGAGGTCTTCTGTGTATGACCGTCCTTCCTTGTTCTTAGCGTTCCTGAAGATGCTATCCTTACCCTTAGCTTGTCTGTCCTTATCCTTCTTGAACTCATCAGCTACAAACTTCTTAGCTTGCTTAGGGTTCATCCCCCGAGCTTCGGCCTGTTCTAAAAGGTTTTGCTTGATCTGAACTTCATCAAGATTTTCGTAGGCGTTTAGGATAACCTTATCTACTTCCTCTTGGATGTAATCTTCTAAGGCTTTTCCTTTCTTAGGACGTTTTAGGCTTTTATTATGTAGAATAGCGTTAGCAATCGCTTGGCCTTCTACATATCCACGATAGTTAATCTGTTGGAAAAACTCATCGGTCATATTGAGAATATTAGGAAAAAGGCGAATGACTGACCCTACTGGTACATACTTTTTGAAACGCTGAGGGATAACATTGTGGTTTTCCATAAACCTACTGTAGTCGCCTGTTAGCATCCCACGCTCATATTTATAAGCAGCAATGGCAGCTTTTGCCGCACCCTCACGCATCCTCCACATAGCCGAGTATGTACCAGTCATCTTACGAAAACCTGAACTGGCGTAATCGCCCTCAACTACGAAATTCAAGAATGGCTTATATGCAGTCTTAACAAGAGAGGGAAGTGTGTTAACCACAATCGTAGAAGTCGTAAACACAGTGCCAATAACAAACTCATTCACACCTTCGACAGTGCGACGGAATGATGCTTTTGCCTTGTACCCAATACCTGGGTTTTGTGCGTCCATCTTCTGCTTCAACAGTTCACGACGTTCTGCTGACAACTTAGCGGCTTTCTCGATACGGTTCTTTTTCAAAGCCCGTTCAATTTCACCGTTCAGACGTTTGATGTCTGTATCCTTTGACAACAGTTCACGTTGCTTATCAACCATAGCCAGCCATTCACGGTCAGCTACTTCCTGTGTGACATTATCCCTTACTTTGATATCTTCAGGTAACAGGTTTAGCAGTTCACCACGATAGATGTTTTCCCGTCTTGCACCTTGTGATCGGGCGTTAGTAGAACGAAAGCCCTCATCGAGTATATTAAGCTTACGGAAGAGGTCTTCAAGCTCCTCTCGGGCTGCACCTAGTTCAACCGCAGCGTCCTCTGACAGGTCACCCTCTTGGCGACGTATAACATCATCCAGCTCTTCTACAAGGTCTGACATGGTACGCTGTACAGAAATACCTAGAGCATTAAACTCAGCCTGAGTAAGTTGCATACCCAGTATCTGTTGAGTCAGTGAGTTTGTATCCAGACTACCATCAGTATTATGGACTACCTTACCTAAGACACTTGTTAGCATATCTGTAGCGTCTTTGATTAACTTACGCTTCTGTACGCCAGTCTCAGGGTCTACAGCAACAAATCCATCCTTAGTTGTCTTTTCTACAGCCTCACGGATTTTTAGGATAGCTGAAGTGACACCTAGCTTAGGCTCTGATGCACCTTCCTGCTCAACCCGAGTTACTAGCTTTGCGCCAGCCTCGTTGATATCTTTAGTTGCCCCGTCGGCTGGTGTAGCGTCGTCTGCTGTCTTAGCTGCACCTTTAGAAGTCTTACGTTTCTTAGGTTTAGCTCCTAGAAGCTTTTGTGCCTGATTTATAGCAGGGGTAGCGGCTAGACCAATCGTACCAGCAGTCGCTGCGCTAAGGGCAGAAGACTTCAGTGTACGTCCTAAGTCGATATCCTCACCTGTTACAGAGGTCTCAATGACCTGACGGTTGATATCATCAACAGCACCATAGATAGCCCCCTCAGTGGCGGCAATAACAGTGTTACGCATACCGCCCTTCAGTAGAGCTTTGAGACCTTCCTTACCAAGCTGTTTACCAGCAAAGCTTGCTCCAGTACCAATACCAAAAGACGCTAGTCCAGCGTAAGTTGTAGGATCGGTAGCTACGCCTTTCACAAAACGCCAAGTCCCGTCCCATGAGATATTTTTATCATCATAGGCTTCCATTAGGTATAGGAAGGATGCTCTTGTATTATCGTCTGCTCGAGAGATAATAGAGGCATCTACAGTCATCTTAGGTAGGTTGTAGTTAAACCAGCCCATAGTATCTAAGGCGTAGTCTGCCAGCTCTTGATCTGACCCATCGAAGTCTCGACCATTGTGATTGAACCGATATACGTTACGAGCTGCCATCAAGAAGTCATCGTCTTCTACAAGGGTATCCTCGGTGGTATCTTCTTCGCCAGCCTCAAACCGTGCAGTGAATGCTTCTTGTCCTCCAGCAATCGCTTGAGAGACATTGGTTGGGGCTGGGGTTGTGGAAGATGCTGTTGTGTTCGGTGTTGTTGGAGAAGTGGTAGACTGAGGAGCGTTTAACCTTTGTGCAGCTTCTCGGTCAGCCTTTATCTTTTCTTGCTTCTTACGAATCTCCTCCAGCTCATCACTAGACGGATTCCAAGTGGGTAGATCATCGACGCCCATGTTTTACCTCGTTTGAATAAGTCTATTTGGAGTGATTTCCTTGAACTCTGCATCAGGATTGATAGCCTCGACTTCAGCCGCTTCAGCAGGGCTAATGACAGGGTAGATAACCCCTGATTCAGGGTCTCTATACTCATTACTAGTGTTTCGTAGTTTTTCTGTTTGCTCTTTCAGTTGGTAAGCAGCAGATGCTGTAGTCTGGTTTCTAAAGCTCTCGACATATTTTTCGACTTTTGCAACAACAAGCTCACGGATTTCCTTTAGCTGTCTTTTAGTAAGCTTTTCATTTCCGTTTTCTTCCCTGTAAATCTCTACAAGCTCAGAAAACTCGTCTTTTGCTAATGTCTTACCTCGTGCATAGAATGTGCTATCTTGGTTTAATAGCCCACCAGCCATACCATATTGACCGTCCAGTAAAGCTACGTTTCTAATTTCAGCAAGCGCACCTTCTACTTGGGTTTCGAACCGCTTATGTTCATTAGAGTTTTTAACATCAGTAATATAGTAAGCTGACTGTGTAGCCTCGATAAGAGCAGGGACATCGTCAGGATGAATATCAGGCTGTGTAGATGCCCACCTGATGATTGCTTCTGGGTTACCTAATGCTGCCTCAGTAAGCCCTAGTTCCTCTAGTTCCTCTACAGTATCAGCTTCTTTTAACTGACCTTGTAGTGTTACTAGGTTGTTCTTAGAGACTGTCTTATCGACACCAGTGTTAGCCCGTAGTCGCTCACGAGCAGAGCTGAGGTCTGAGTAGCCTTCTACTTCACGGACTTCAGATTCAGTAAGGGGTGGGTCACCTTTGATCATCTTATCTAGTAGGGTGTCCTTACGAAGCTTTTGTTCATCTTCTTTTTTCTTGAGCGTAGCCGCAGCATCGACAGCATTCAGTCTGTCAATCTCACGCTGTACATTAGACATATAAGTGTCCCATAGCTGGGGCTTATCTTTCATGATGCCTTTGTAAACTTCTGGAGCATCCTTTAAGACACCTATGTCTCTATTTAATAAAGCTTGGTCACGGGCTGCGTTCAAAATTTCAGCGTTACGGGTCTTACCTTGAATAAAATCGTTTCCTCCGGCAGAACGCCAGATATCGTCCCGTTGCTGTAGAGTTTTCCAGTCACCAGATGCCGCTAAAGCTTTATCTGTAGTTGAAAAGTCATTAGCAGTGGCCTGTAGCTCGTCTGCTCGTTTTCCAGCGACATACTGCTGTACCTGAGCTGAACGCTGACCATCTAGGTAGCCGAGCATCCCTGATACATATGCACCATTTGATTCACCGTACTTATCACGGATGTATTGCTCTGCCGATGCATAGCCGGAATTGATACCGTCTAGGGTATTTGCAAAGCCTGTAGAGTTACCAAACTCGTCAGTGCTAGGCGCACCAATAGATGCCACTAAGCTCTGAAAGTCATCGTCCCGTTCCATAGTGGCCTTACCAGCCGCCTTCAGGATCATGAGCTTCCTTGTCATACTCATGTCTGGATACAGTGTGTCTAGCTCTTCGATGCCTGTAGTATTGTCACCTTGCAGTGCCTTAGATACATACCCATCAAACTCTAGCTCAAACTTCTTGTTAGCCTCATCAATCTTTCTTCGGTCATTGCGTTGAGATGCGTCCAATACAACATTCAAGCTATTTGCCAGAAGTTCCGCAGAACTGCCAGCGTTTGGGTTAGCTCTATATTGTACTGCACCTGACCCCTGTCGTCCTATTCCCCTCGCAGTGGGAGACACAGGTGTTAAATCAACTGTAGTCCGTGCCATTTCTTAATTCCTTATCCAAACATGGAAGGTAGGAAACCCTTACCTCCAGCGTCTATAGCTCTATCGTTTGCACCAGCAGTTGCTCCACCAATACCCAAGGCAACACCCAATGGATTGGGGGCGGCTTGTAGCGGATTACTGGCAATAACCTGTTCCATGTTCTTCTGCATACCGTAGGCCTCAGCCTCATATGCTCTATCCAGAACAATCTCTTGGTCTTTAACTCTGGTTGTGTTTCTTGCACCCTGCTGAATAATAGCGTTGATGGTGGCATCAACAGATTTACCTGTGACACCTTGGGATGCGGCAGACGCAATGGCTGTAGACCGTGCGGCTCTGTTTGCTAATATTGTGTCAAATTCTGTTTGGTTTTGCGCCCTAGCGTCTAATTGATAATTACCTTGGGCAACACCAGACTTATAATTATAATCTTTCCGTCCACTTGTAATACTGGCGTTGGCGGCAGCATTGGCGGCATTGACTTTCTCACGCTCTGCCTGATACTGCATTACCGCCTGACCGCCTTGGACGGCTGCTGTAACGTCACACATTTTCAAACCTTCCAAATTCGTAAAACGGCAAATTATGTGCGCCCCAGTTCACCTCACGGATGAATGAGAACCCACACCACTTCAGCCACTTATGGTGAACTGTGTTTCTTTTATCTGTTAAGTTCCACAGAAGGTCTGCTTTAGATTCCTCGTGGAGTTGTTTTATATAATCCCTACTTTCTCGTAGGAACTGCCTGGAATGACGCTTCAAGTCTTCACTGGCAAGCATCCATACTAGAGCTGAGTTAGCGTCGTCTGGAGCAGTACCAAAGATACCGACTGGTAGTTCGTCTTCCATGATTGTGTAGCATATGGGGGAATACTCCACCGACCTCGAGAGACCCTCTAGGGCTTCAAGATCGGAGGAGGCTTTTATTTCTTGCTTGTCAGCGTCCCGAAGCCGTGAGGCCAGCGACGAGATGTGCCAAGCCTCAGTAACTTCTGTATGTAACATTAGACCCTTCTTACAGCCTTCGCTGTCCACTGTGCGTTCCATTCTGTACCAGTAAACGTACAATGGAACGGAGTGTCGTTTAGGAGTTCAATCTTTGTGTAAAGATTTTCACCCATAACTGGGAACTTGAATTCACCATCGTCCAACGACAGACCACCTAGTGTATTATTACCAGACCCGAGGTTGCGCCCTGAGAAAGTATATTCATAAGGGGTTCGACCACGGTTGGTTACTCTAGCAGTGAACTGAGCTGTATCTTCGTATTGTACTGACACATACCTGACCGACAGCCTACCATCCTGTATGGCTACCTGACCCTGACCCTTGTCTTCTTTTAGGAAGAATGGAGAATACTCATAGCGGAAGGTATAGTTTCTTCCGATAATCGCATTATCGTAATCTGATCCAGTATAATCACCGATAGCAGTAAATGTTGTGCTGTTGGTTCTAGTAGTGCCTATAGTTATCCCTCTAGGGGCGTCAGCGTCGCTCTGAACGAACACAGCGGTTGCTGGGGTAGGATGGGGCAGTGTGAACGTAGTTAGGCCTGTAGCGGCATCATACGTCCTTGTAGTGTCCGAGAACTTAAAGCTGTGGTCTAGGTGAATAGGAAAGGATGTACTGGAGCGCACCGAGTCTTCCTCGATGTTTATCTTCTCCATATACAGCCCGTCACTATCATAATCCACCAGCAGGAACATATCATTATCGACTAGCGTAAAGTATTTGACATCACCTTCGAATATCCACTTACCCCAAGATGACTGGATTTTACCTTGAGTCCCTTGGAAGTATTTATAGCAGTAGAGTTCGTTTGGATTGCTGCCTAGTAGAAATACGCTAGAAAGACGACTAGAACCCCCGATGTATTGTACAGGAGATTTGATATATTCTGGTATCTGTGCTGATACCTCATCAGCGTTCTCTGTGTTTAAGTCGTTATCTACGAAGTACTCCATGAGCTTAGAGTTTGTCCCAGTGTCATCGGCAAAGTAAATGTAAGCACCGACTTGTACAGGGGTCTGTGTCTTGGAGCAGTTAAAAGCTGAAGCAAAGTTCAGTTGTGCAGTTTTTGGGGAGAGTAAGTCCAGCGTTTCAAGAATGTATTGCGTTCTGTCTGAGAAGACGAGCAGTTTCTTGTTAAACGGGACAGCAAAGTTTAGCAGTGTAACTTGACCAGTTACCGCAGCGATATCGATTGGATCAGCATCTACTAGTTGGGCGACAGTGGTTCTGAAGAAATTCTCAAAGTAATCAGCTTCAGACATAATCACGTTCTCATCAGCGAGAAAGCCCATGCGTCCTTGATGGATAAAGATATCGTTAATAGGCTTGCCTACAAAGGTAGGGTCAGCATTTGTTGTATCATCACCTACAAGCATCTTAGCCCAAGTATGCTCATCGAATGTGAACGAGTCTGTAGAGGCATCGTAGGATAATGTATGAGGCAGGGTTGAGGCAGTTAGCTGTCTCTTCTTACCGTAGCCATGTGTCTCTATCCATAATCCATCCTGATAAACAACATAGTAGTCATCACCATCAAACCCAGGTTCACCAATAATGCGAACCAGACGACCATCTTTATCCTGTGCAGGGAGGTCTTCAAAGCTTGTTAGTTCATCTTTGAAAGCTGTCATGGCATTACCGCCATTGCCTTCATCGATTGTCACTACATCTGTAGATGCGAGATATAGAGAGATTGTTGAGTTGTATCTGGCTACAGTGTAACCAGCAGCAGATAAATCGTTTACCAGCTCTTGTGCAATCTCTTCTGTACGCTCGACAGCATTAGAAGCCTCTGTGTTAGCCCCTGTGGTAAAGTTAGCCTTTAGGACATTATTTACATAGATAGCATAATTAGAGTTGCTCAATGACCCTTTAATAAAGATAGACCAGTAGCGGTCTGGGTCTAGACGAGCTGGCGTAATACTGGACTCTGCTATTGTAGAGGCGGCAGCATTAACCGTTCTGTTTAGAATAAATGTAGTATCACCCACCGTAATCATCTTACAGTTTTCACGGGGGTTCGAATTAAAATCTAGGTATGAGCCAGAAAGTGTACCATTGACTGTCTTAGAGCTACCAGTCTCATCATATACCTTGATGTCATTATCTTGTACGTTAATAAAGAACTTCTTGCCATCAAATCTCTGGAAGAAGTGTCCTTTGATGTTACCTGAGATATTGTTACCTAGTCTTGCAACAATCTCAGAACCTGGACGTTTTTGTAGGCCAGCAACAAGCGAAGCCCAACCGTTCTCCATCTCAGTACAAGAGTTTTGCAATCGGAGTGCTGGGGGCTGCTGACTGACACCGTTGAACATATTAGGCATTGTGCCAGCAACGAGAGCCATTAGTAAGTCCTCCTGACTGGGGCATATCTGCCCACCATAGAATATGTGGAGTAGCTATCTGTAAGTACATTGTAGTCTGCTGTCTCTGCTTCTTCATGCTGAAGGAGACCCCAAGCCTGTTGCTCGTCTGCTCTGTTAAATTTAGACAGAGAGTCAGACCCTAGAGTACGCTCTTGGAATACCCGAATAGAGCGAACAGTGATATACCTACGGGCTGCTTCCGGTAGGTCATCAAAGTCGAGACCTACAGTAAGTCTTAGTTTTAAGGCTTTAGTGAATTTATAACTGTTTTCCTTACGGTCATACAGCTTCATACCACGCTGAATAACATCGGTAGATACATCTTCTTGTACAGTGTCTACACGGAATGCATTAGCTGGGAGCTTAATTTCACTATTGATATCTGGTTTTAATGTATGAACTTCGGAGTTCCAGTGCCAGCCGTGGGTCTGTACCTCACGGGACACCTCATCGATAATCGAGGAGGCAACCTGAGCGTCAACCTGAAGTCCTGTTAGAGATGCCACTGGAGCTTCGCCTATATTAGATAGACAGGCATTCACAGCTTCCAGCTTAGTAGTTGGGACAAGTGCCATATTAACCTCTTAGTAAAAAAGAGAGACACCCGAAAGTGCCTCTCTAATTGTTAGCTTAGGCAGACTGAATCTGCACAGCAGCTTCGTTACGCAGTACGCCATGACCTACTGCATACTTAGCAACCATCAGAGTACCCTGACGACGGATGTCGTACTCAGACTCTGTAGCCAAGTCCATCAGCTTCACAGTACCAGCAGCAGATGGGTGGAATACCAATGCTGTGGTGTTAGAAGCGTCAACGGCCTGACGGGTTGAAGTACCAGCGTCAACACCAGTTGTGATGTTGGTAGTAGGTAGGTTGTTTGACTTCAGGACATTGATGCCAGCAACTTGCATGACCTTACCAGTAGCGGTTGAGCCGTTTCCTGCGTTGCCGAAGTCAACATTGATAACCTTTGAGCTGTTAGCCAGCAGATAGTACTGCTCAGGCTTCACAACAACATAACGGTTATCTTCAGGTACGTTCTTCTCATCGAGAGCCTGTGCGGCATCGAAGATAGCGGCAATCAAGGTATCACCGTCTGTACCAGAGTTGGCTGAAGTGATAACCTCACCAACCATGTCAGCTTCACCAGTCACTGTAGCAGTGGTTTCGTTAGCTGCCTGAATGATGGTCTGCAAGATGTGCTTGTCCATCTGGTTAGCCAGCGCAATACCCATCTCACGAGAGTACACTGAACGAACATCGTAGTGGTTCTTAGCTTCATCGATGTTAGCAATGAAGGTAGAAGCCAGCAGGAGGTCGTTAATAGTGATAACCTTCTCTGAGTGGTTGATGCTGTCACCAGTGATTTCATCACCAGGAGTATGGTAATCAGCAGATGTACGACCCATTACTGGGAACTGAGCAGACTTACCGTTAGCGATAGTGCGAACCTGATGTTTGTCCATCATGATGGTCTGCTGTTCGAAAGCGGTCAGGACTTCGCCTGAGAATACCTTGAGAAACAAGGCGTCCTTATCTGAACCGCCATTATTTGCGCCTAAGCGCGAAGGAGTAGCATTAGCCATTTTTGTTGTACCTCTATTGTACGAGTTAAAATTAAGGGGTTAACCTCAGATTACTCGCCACCTTTCCTTCGAGGTTGTTCTCCGCAGAGAGCCAAAAAGTACAAATGGTCTGTTTTCTTTAGGTCTTCATGCCTCGGTTTTCACTCCGAGACATGACTGAAAGATTACTAGATGCATTATTAAGAGTGTTACGGTCTTTGTGGTGTACGTCTTTGCCGTCACCCTTCCGAGCCAGTCCCTTCCTAATCATTAAACGACGAGCTGCATTTCGTCCTGCCCGTCGCTTCTTCTGCTCGGGCTTGGAATGATAATCAGCGTATTCTGCTTCATAATCCCTAGCCATTCTAATATCCTTTACATAATGTTTGAGCGAGACAGTTTGGCTGCGACTTGATCACGGAACGCAGGATCAGAACTGTATCGTGGGTCTGCCATATCTGCTTTCATTTGAGCTAGGCTCGAGTAAGCATCGGCAGATGGGCGTGATTGACCAGCTAAGTTTCGTGCTGGTTCAACACCTCTTTGAGCCTCATACATTGATCTGAGACCCTGAACGGCAAACATGGTTTCTTCCATGTCACCGCTATTTACTGCTCTGTTAAAGGCATCAATCTGTCCTTCGGATAGATTATCGCCAGCCCAACCAGTCATAGCTTCATAGCTATCCTGACCGCCAACAGAGTCATAAACTTGATTTGTAGTTGTGGATAATAAAGCTTGCTGTCCCTCAATATAGCTATCTACTAAATTTCTTGGGATACCAGCTTTCTCGAGCTGTTCATAAGATGCATCAGCCAGTCCGTCATTATTCCAAAACTCTTGACTGAGTGCTTCAAAATCTAAGCCAGCTTGTTCCACAGCTTCACGAGCGACCTCTTCAGATGCCTCTGCATTACTATCCGGAACACTCTCGCTCTCAGTTGATTGGCGTGATTTTGTGTACTCTGACTGTAATTCAGCATAGGCTTTTTCTAGTTCCTCGTATGAATCAAATTTACCTAATATTTTTTCTTCACCAGAAGAAGGTGACTGCGCCTCGTCTTGAAGCGCAGCCTGTTCTTCCAATGATGGATTATTTTCTTGGGGGTCAATATTAACCGTTTCCGTTGCCATCATTTAATCCTTGTTGTGCCATTTTCATAGCTTCGGGAGTGGCTTTCTCAGCCATACGTCCCATCGTTTCATTCATCATCATTTGCTGTTGAGCTTCGGCCTGTGCCTGTTGCTCTGCCATGATATCTTCTTCTGTCTTGACCAGACCATCCATATCAATGCCCAAGGCTGTACCAATACGGGTGATGTAATCCCCAACATTCATATATTGTGCTACGGCCTCTGCCCCGATGGGCTGTAGAGCCTGTAAAAATGCATTATATTTGTTGAGGTCATGACCACGACCTAGAGCTTCCAATCCAGTAACAATAGCCGGCCTTACGATACCCTTCGGTAATTCAGGTAATCTCTTGGCCTTTGTCATCCTGTCCATTAGACGGTTTACTAATGGGAGCTGGAACTCTTGCGATAAAATAGAATAGACACCACCAAGGGCATCTTCTAGTTCCTTAGCCATGAAGCGTACTTCTTCGGCAGTCACACGTTCACCTGAACGCTGGACAGCACTATTCATTAGGAAGGCATAAGATAGACGCTCAGTGATTGAGCGTACAGTATCGTAGGCTACCCTCATGTCTGCATACTTCTGAGTTTGTAGTACAGACACCTCATTAGAGTTACCAGCAACAATAGCGCAGTTCTCGGCCTGAGCAATGTCACGCATCCTAGTAGTACCATTAGGGTTAACCATGAATAGTACTTTAGCTGATGCGGCAGATGCCTCTACAATCGCCTTAGAAAGCCCCTCAAGGCTGATAAGGTCTCCGAGGTACTCTTCAACGTAGGAACGTCCGTAGTCCTCACCGTCGA
>Ga0208898_1001552_pt1 | contig 14999 bp, 15 predicted proteins | sample VirMetDEL_Mar_4_FD_184513 | JGI IMG/M metagenome (GOLD analysis project Ga0208898, IMG submission 184513) | Aqueous microbial communities from the Delaware River and Bay under freshwater to marine salinity gradient to study organic matter... | ecosystem: Environmental > Aquatic > Marine >...
GGGATAAACCCCAGAATGTACTGGACAAATCACCTTGTACACGGTATAATAAACTCTAGGAATTACTATGGCTGAAACACCCTTTAACGTAGTTGTACCAGCAGATCCAACAGAGCTCCGTGATAAACTCATGGAACAGGCTGGACTGGAAGGTGCTACACCACAATTGCCAGCAGGTACAGAGTACACCCCTGAACAGATGCAAGTTCAAGAGGGTGAGCTTCTTCAAGATGCTCCACAGCTCGGTACTTTACAGCTCGATGCCGCACAAGCATCGTTAGATGCCCTTGAAGTACCTACGGCGCAGAAAACTGCGGCAGCGGAATACTCAGCACAGACTATTCAGGGTACCCCAGAGGCTATTGCAGCACAGGGTAAACTGTCCGCAGAATCTCTTGTTGGCGACGTGCAAGGTGCCGTATCGCAGGCCGCGTTAGCTCAGGCAGCTACGGGCGAGCTAGACGAACGAGCTACTGTACAGTACCAGCTCGGGGAGCTGTTTAAATCATTTGAGGAGGGTCGTGATCCTCCTGCTTGGGCGAGCCCAGCTATGCGTTCTGTAACAGCAATGATGCAGGCTCGTGGCTTGGGCTCTTCGTCTATGGCGTCTGCGGCAATGACGCAAGCCATTATGGAAGCAGGTATCCCGATTGCTAAGGCCGATGCCGACAAGTACTCGCAGATTCAGCTTGTCAATCTGAGCAATCAGCAGCAAGCAGCCCTGCAGAATGCTATGACGTACGCTGCTATGGATAAGGCCAACTTGGATGCGCGTATGACAGCCGCTGTCGAGAATGCTCGGGCGTTCTTAAATATGGACATCTCGAACCTGAATAATCAGCAAAAATCTAATGAGCTCGATTATCAAGGGAAGCTACAGGCTTTGTTCTCAAATCAAGCAGCCGAAAATGCAGCTCGCCAGTTTAACGCCGAATCACAAGCACAAGTTGATCAGTTCTTTGCCCAGCTAAACTCGTCTATTGAGGCAGCGAATGCTAACCGTAAGGCAGCACAAGAACAGTTCAACGTCAACGAAAAGAATGCGATGAACAAGTTTGTACTTGATACGAACAATCAACGGGAGCAGTTCAACGCAAGTATGCAATTACAGATTGATCAGTCGAATGCCCAATGGCGTCGTCAGATCAACACAGCAAATACAGCAGCTAATAATGAAGCAGCACGGATCAATGCACAAAACCTATTTAACTTATCTACTTCCGCACAAGCTGCTTTGTGGCAAGAGTACCGCGACAATGTTGAGTGGGCCATGAGCTATGCCAACAGTGAAGAAGACCGCCAGCACCAAATGGCGCTACTTGCTATGGAGATAACAGGAAATGCTGATCTGTACGAGTTGAAGGCCACTTTTGATGCGGGCGTATCTTTAGGTAAAGCTCTCATATATAAATGGGCTAATAACGGGTCTAACGATTAACGCGGGGAATTAAAATGGCAAACACAGATAATCAAAGTACCGTATGGGGCGCAATAACCAGCGGCTACAACTGGGTAAAAGATGGCGTAAAGAGCTTGTATGACAGCTCTGGTTACGCGGGGAATGCCCTCAAAGAAATAAAGTACGACGTATTCTCTGAAAACAATCTTAATGCGCCTTCTACTACGGGATTCTTATCACCTATGTCAGCCCAAGTAACAGGCCAAAAAAGAGGGCAAAAACTCGCTGTAAAGCAAACAGAGAATGCACTACGGAATCTTCAATTTACTGACAAAAGCATCGACGCTTTTAAAACGGTACTTAACAGTAAAAACCAAGCATTCCAGACAACTATGCAGAGTGCGATACGTAACTCTGCCGCAATGTCTCCTTCGCGTTTAACCTTAAGTGTTACCAGCAATACAGACATTCCTGCACCGCAAGCACGACCACGCCCAGTACGTACAACGAAGACTCCTAACTTAAGAGGTTAATAACAATGGCTAGACCCGTAAAAGACACTTTTTCGCGGAACAATCCGGACCCATTGTTACGGGCACCTCCCGGACACAGTTTGACAAAGCCTCTCGGGTCACGTCCCTTTGATAGAAAGGGCGGGACCAAGTACACGACCGTTCCAGAGTACATGGACTACATTGAGACTAAGCTAATGTCTCCTGCAATTATTGAAAACCTTGCTGAGTCGATGATCTCTGGTTTGAGCATCAGAGAAATAACAAAGATGATTCAGTTGCAAGACTTTTCTACGGGTATGGCTAACCCTGACGTACTTGAGGTTGCGGGACTGCAGATCGAGTACCAATTGGCTGCTATGGCTGATCAATTAGATATCCCTGCTAAATGGTACCCCACAAAAGACGGAGCGATGCCTTCAGGACGGGAAGAAACCGTTGATCCTAGCAAGATGGAGTACATGCGCCGTAACAACCCACAAGCGTACGATATGATTAAGAATAATATGGGCAAGCAAACCTTAGATCATATTTCCCGTAAGGTTGAGCAACGTATTCTGGCTCGTGAAGAAGAAACCAAGCGGCAACAACTTGCTGAGAAAAAGTCCAGCGGATTTTTAGGCACAAATAAGGAAGCGTAATCTCATGAGTATTTTTAGCATATTTGGTGCGGGTCTTATTGGTGGTGCTGGCGAGGGGTACATGTTGGCACAGCAAGAAAAACGTGAAGATAAGATTCGCGCTGAGGAACAAAGGCAGGAACAGATAAAACTTGCAAATCAGGCTCTCGCGAATATACAGCTTCAAAAGCAGCAAGATGAAGCCGCTATGGAACGCACACTGGTTACACAACAAGGCACTCGCGAGATCGAAGAGATGAGACTCTTTGGAGAAAAACTGCAGCGTGCACAAGACAAATATCAAGCTAGTAAAGCCGCATTTAATGCGGGAGTATCAGACCCATCAAATTTATTTTTCCTATCTACTTCGGAGTATATGACGCTGTTTCCTAATCAAGAGCTTGATGAATCTACAGGAGAACTTTTTGATGCTGCCGGAAGATTTCAGATACGCGGGGCAGATAATGATAGGGCTGGCGATAACCGCAATGCCCTTCGGAACTACTTGCAGCGAGTACCGTTCAGTAGAATAATTACATTAGCACAAAACGGAGATGTACAAGCACAAAAAATGTTAGATAGAGCAGAATCAGGTCTTCTCAATGCCGTTTCTGCTTACATGACAGCAAGTGTTAAGGGTGTAAGTGGACAGGCGGGTTCTGCTGGTGCTAATTATCCGCACATAGGAAAAGAGCTTCATGATGAGTTTGCAAACACAGGCTTGTCTCAGAAGAAAATTAATGATATTATCTCAAAGGCGATTAGCTATAATATTCAAAACTCGCCCCTTGCTTTTAGAGTATCGCAAGATAATCCTAACGAGCTAGAAGTAGTCAAGATATCACCACAAGTAGCTAGTCCAGAAGCCGTCGCCATCGCAAACCGTATAGCTTCAAGTACTACAGGTCCTACTAATGGTCTTCCTAGTGATGAACTAAATAGCAAAATTCTCGCAGCTCGTTTTGTGGAGGTAGCAAATGTCATTCCAGATGATAATATAGAAGATAAGAATGTTGGAGATATGGCTGACACTATAAATGCAGGTTTAAGGGGATACGGTGTGGCTACACGTACAGATTCTAACCTGTACTTTAATGATGTTAAGACACAAGATGCCGTGTACGGTGAGATTAAAAATATCTACACTCTAGCTAATAGTAATGCCGAGTACGGTCAACATGGATTCAATTTAGTTGCAGGCCTCCTTAGCGATATAATTCCAGACCAATACCTTAAATTGGTTGATGTTGATGTTATGTCTACACGTAATATCGGTGCCGCTCAACAAACTCGTGCGAGAAACGGTTCAGCTTTAGGGTTTAGAGACTTAAAACAGTGGGATGAGTACCTAGACACTCAACGCGGAATCGTGTCTTCTGGGGCTACTCTTAAAGGTCTTTTAGAAGATGGCATAGAGCTGTTAGAAAGCGGAGACGCTACTGGCGGTATTTCAGGTACTCTCATATCAAAAATTGTTGGATCAAAAGCGCAATTTAATGCTTTTGTTGGTGCGTTCGCACGCGACGAAGATGTGGGGATGGTAAATAAAGTATATGATGCCTTTAATCCTTCAACATTTGAAGAAATGGATAGCAAAGCAAAAAATGAAGCAGTGTATAAGTTTATCTCTACTCAGATTGTCTATACTCTTGCACGACTTATGGAAAACCCAGAAGGGGGCGGAGCTCGCTTGTCTGCTCAGGATATTGAACAGATGTCAAACGCAATGGCTCAAAGTATGCTTGTTGATCCTGCTTCTGCCATTGAGGTCATGAAATACGCTTCAGCTATGTCTGCTACAAACACTGAAAAATCGGCGTACATACTTTCCAATCCGACTGAAAGAGGTGTACTCGCTGCTAATATAGCTGACAGTGCAATTGGAAGGCGGAGAATTACTGCTCGAAATAGGGCAGGTGCAAGACAGCAAGTCCTCGATACGATTAATCAATTTATGCCTCCTGATAAACAAATCAAAGTTGATTTCACGTCTATTCCTGATGGAAGCAACGTAGGCATATAATACTATTATTTTAAACTAAGGGTACTCTAATGGTCGATCTGACTACTCAAACAATAAGCCTGCTTAATCCTAAAGATCCAAGTGAGCCTACTGTAACCATACCTCAAGAAGAGCAGACTAAGACACCCGAGATGCCTGATATCTTGGTTGATCCTTCTGTGCAGCAAGACCCTCGCTTTAGTAGCACGATGGCAGAGTCTGTACCTGCGTTTGAAGACACGCCCGAGCAGATCCTGAAGAAGGCCAGTGAACCACAGCCACAGATTTCAACTCAACAGACAGCCCAAGAAACTCCTGAAGATTCTGTGACAAAAGATATGGCTACAGAGAGTGTACCTGAAGTATCAGTACCAGATACTCCTCGTTCTGCATCTCAAAATGGATTCCGTTTTAAAACGCCTGTATCACAATTCGGCGAGGACTTTATGAACATGAATGCCTCATCTCTGTTTCATAAGTACTTTTCACTGGGACCTAATCATCCGCTTAATCCCACGATTATGGATATTATAACGAGTGCCGATGGCTTCTTGACAACACATAGAGGTGTGGTGGAAACAGACCCAGCAGGTAACACCATAAAATATCTTAAGCAAGAAGACGGCGTTGTAACAACGGATGAAGACGGAGTGCAGAATATTAGTATACGTGCCGTCATGAATAAGCTAGGCGTAACAAAGCAGGTCAGGCTCCCCGACGGTACTATAAAAAACTTTAAGGATCTCGACCCTTCCTTAAAAATTAAGTACTACCTTAAAAACGGTGGATTTGCTTTTGCTTTTAATACAGACGGGAACGACCAAAACGCCGTGCCCCAGCGGATTGGAAATGAACCCGTAGAGTACTTCCGCATATTTACGGGTACAAACAACGAAATTAGAAGGGGGATGCTGGGCGAAATAGACGAAAACGGGCAGCCTGTACTTATGAATGAGTACGCCAAGAAGCTGCTGGACGAAAACTATGCAATTACACCACAAACTCTTGAGATTGATCCTGACTACGCTCGTTTGAGCCGCATGTTATCGAATCTCGGGTACAATATAAATGATCAGATTGCGTTTATGAGCTCCGTAAAAACGGGGGAGTACACCAACATCATAACAGAGCGCAATATCTTAGATATTCCGGGATTCTTTGTGAATGCCGCTATAGGCATCACAAACATGACTATGAAGGGCGCACAGCTTGCCGCAGAGCAAGGCGTAGTTATGTCTCCTCTCGGTACGTTTGAGGGTTTGCCCTTTGATCCTACCAAACCTTTAGGCTTAACACCTGAAGCTCGTAAAGATATGGTACAGAATGCATTCTTTAGCCGTGATGGTCGTGGGCTACTTGCTCTATCGGCACAGACATTTGTCGATCAGGTAGTAAAACAAAACATTAGCGTCGCTGGATTTGATATTGCTGAGATGACGTCAGATGGGTTTATTCAGCTTAAATATCTCCCCACACTTGCAGAAGAGTACGCAAGGACTGTGCCGGGATTGACAATAGAGCAAGCTGAAGAGTTACTATCGTATTCTCCTAGTTTTATGCACGACGTAGAGACTATGGCTCCTGAAGCAGCTATGTTTGCGCTGGGTGCTCAAGGTATTATGAAGGGTCTGTACAGCACTATAACTCGGCAAGGATTTGATAGGAATTTGATTGCAGTTACAGGGGCAGCAACTATAGAAGAAGCCCGAAGAATTGCTACGCCTGAGCAAATGACTCAGGTTATATCTAAAAGTTTAGGTAATCCTCAAGCCCCTATGCGGAGTGGGGCGATGAAAATTCTTTCAATTCTTAACCCTGCTAGACATTATAGAACTGGGCGTCAGTTGCTAGTAAAGAATGCTCTAACAAAAGCAGAACTAAACAGCGATGAAGGGCGTAAACAAATGCTTAGGGCTTCTCAAGCTAGAGCAGAGCAGCTTCGTACTGAAATAAAACAATCCTTAGAGGATTGGCGCTCCAGCACAAACGTCGCACAAGGAACACGGGCCGCCTCCCAGTACATTCAAAAAAATTTAAAGCTGATAATTGAAGAAGGTTTTGGGCCGTATGAAACGTCTGCTCTTAGGTTTTATGGAGAAGAAGTTGCCGCTACCTTTGGTGTTGCTGCTGGAGCTTACGCTGCCGAGTACTTTGATGACGAAGTAAAAGGTAATGGGTACTACGAATTTGCAGGGGGTATCGGCGGTGTACTCTTTGGACCAACCCTATTAAAAGTAACGACTAAGGTAGGTGCAGATTTTGGTATAGCTCTTACTGATGCTGTAAGCTGGCTTACCGATCAACAGAACTCTGCGACTCTTGGTAGACTTGCAACAGGACAAACGTGGAGAGAAGCATCTCGTACTATGCGGTCTGCCGAATCTTCTGCAGCTCAGTCCATATACAGTAGCTACATAAATGGGCTACCTGTAGAGATGAAAGAAGAGTTTCAAAGAAATGCTCAACAAAAACGGGCTATGATGGACAACATCCTTGCTCTTCAAGCGCGTCTCGGAATTCAAGTAATATCTGAAGATGATGTCCCCCTTGTTATGGGTGATATTCTAATGAGTCCTTTGATGATTCAAATGGACGAAATGCTTCGGCAATCAATATCTGTATCAGAAATCAAAGACATTCCAAACATCCTCAAGTTACAAGAACAATTGCTAGTTAATCGCTCTAACTTTGCTAACAAGATGATGCCTATAGCAGACGAGCTTCTTAAGTACTCCGATCAGCTAGATGAGGAAACGGTATCATTCTTGTCTGGTTTGCGGAACATGGCTGCAGATGAGCTTCAGAATACCGCTACCGACAAACAAGCAAAAATAGAGTACATTACGGAAGTACATAATCGTGTCCTTGAATTGATGCGTACAGGCGGTGAAGGTACAGACTTTGCTGCATCTGATTTGGTACGTCTGTATCAGCAGTTGACAGACAGTTTACTTGACGGAAAGTACGGTGATCCTAAAACAGCCGCCGACCTAACAGCAAAGCTAAAAGAACAAGATGCACTCAACGCGCAGATTAATGCGTTTATTCAGGGGCAGATCGACCGTATGACGAGTATTGCAACTCTTGGGGATGAAGAAGTACTTGGTGACACTGTTGTTTCTTCTCTTGTGAGTGTGCATGAAGGTGCTAAAGCTGTTATGCGCGGTAATTATGACAAGATAGCTCTTAACTCTAAGAACCCCGACACGGGACAAGAGTACTTGGTGAACTTGGCACCTACTATTATGCGGTTAGCTCGCGGCAATCAGTCGTTCCATGCACTATACGGAGAAGTACTCAGCGAAACAGACATGATGGAATCTAGCCTTTTAAAGAGGGCTGTCTCCTTAAGATACAAAGACCCCAAGAAGCGTGAGTTTTTAGGTATAGCGAATAACGCCGCAGAACGGTTCTTATCAAACACCTATACAGGTATTCAAGATCCTCGTGAATTTTCTGAGTTGATGGCATCTGTGTACGATGCACTGCCAGAAGGTAGCAGAATGCGGGACGATGTGGTTGACGGAAATAGCCCAATAGCGGCGTGGATGTGGTTAGAGAATTTCTTGGCTACAGCTTCTGCGGACGACATAGCGGCGGTAGCAGATGTTCCTGCTATTCGTAATATTGGAATAACAAGTGTAGATGACGCTAGGATCTTTGCAGATAGCATGACACTTCCATTTAATGTTTTGGAAGCTGATGAGATAACTAAGTTTTTCACAAGTGCTTCATATAAAAATAGGGGGGACAGAGGTTATTCTTCTATCCTCAAGGGCGCACGAGAAGAGGTTGATACTGCACTTCAGTTCTCCTTAGTGGATGATATGTTTGGATCTCCATCTCTTGCACCAGAAGATGCCAGAAACTCTGTCGGGAATGCTCGGAAGGAATCTAGGACTTTCTATGAGAGATTTGGATATAACAAGGACGATGAAGTAGGGTCTCTAATCCATGATGTCGTTACATCCAAAACAGATGCAGAACGCAATAAAGCGGCATCTAGACTTCTTGATAAAGTAACAAAACCTTTGTCTGCAAGCAAAGTAAAAAATCTCAACCCGAATGAAGTACAGAGGATTGTTGACACAGAAGTTGCTCCATTCTTTGCTAGAATATACGGTGAACTAGATCCTGAATCTGGTGAGTACGTACTTGTTGCAGGCTCAGAGGGTGCCAACACAGTGGCAAAAATTATACAAGGTTACGCATCAAATCTGTACCTACAGTCAAATGCAGGCAAATGGCTAACAAATCAAGCTAATATCAATAAGCTGCCTCTTGGTGCTAATGTTACGCTGGAAGGTATCGAGAATATTACTAAGATATCTAGTGGAGCATCATGGGAAAAGGCAAATAACAATTACGCCCAAACCATACGCCCATTGCTAAATATACGGCTTAAAAATAAAGTAGTAACAACCCTAGACGACGGTACGGAAAGGGTACAGTACGTTAATTCTAATACTCGTCTTCTAGATGAAAATGATCTGTTTGATTTTGCATCACTCGAAAACATACAGGATATACCTGCAGTACGTAAGATGCTTGATGAGGCATCCGACTTACTAGAAACAGAAGCCGGAAAATTTAAGACAAGCGTACAGTTTGATCCAGAAGAAAAATTACGAGAAGAATCATTCAAAGCTATTCAGAAAGTAGTTAATGAAGCTCTCGGTAGCTTGGGAACAGAACAAGCTCGAGGTCAGACAGCATTCTCTGTTCTAGCATCTAATGGATTTAGTCTCGTTAAACGGATGGAGACAGACCTTGTTGCTTCTAAAGGTCAAGAGGCTTTACCTGCATTTAGAGCTGCAATGTCAGAGGTACTTTCTCGGGAAGCACTTAAAGAAATTGCAGTGGACGGTACTCGTGGAAGATCCATCGATCTTGTTAAGTTGAATGCACTTCTCGATAATCAAGACTTTGTACGGGCAATGGAAGATCTTGATCCGCAAAGATTAGAAGGTCTGCGTGTAATTCAAACAGGATTGAAACAAGCATATAGATATGGAGAAGACCGTGTTGATCTTCCAACAGTAGGTAATAAACCTACGGCTGTTAGCTGGTACGGTATGATCAACAAAGTTTGGCAGGTATCACGTCACACGATCAGCCCCCGTCTTCTTATTCTTGAGGTGGCATTCCGTAACAGTATGAACATGTCGTACAACGCTATGGTCGATATGATCTCTAACCCAAAAGTAGCTAAAGCTGTTATGGATTTGGCTATCAAGGGTGGAGAGCCTAGTAAAGAACAGCTCGATCTTATTCAAGAGCACATGGTATCTGGTCTGGTACGTCAAATGTATCACGCTGACAGAGGTACCAATGACATACTGTCAGGACCACAAACAACTCGACGTGACATTAGCGGAGCATTGAGAGCACCCTCAGCTATTCCTGTAATGAACTTCCAGAACTTTGCTGGCTGGGAACAATTTAAGAAACGTAAAATGACTAATCAACAGAACATGCAACAAGGAGCACAATAAAATGAAAAGTTACTACAACGGACCAAAGGGTATGCGCTACGGCGGCACCGCCCGTAAACCCATGATGTACGGCGGAACTACAAGTAAAGGCAAGAAAAAGAAAATGATGGCAGGTGGTATGGCAAAAAACTCGACTGAAATGTCAGCGCCCGCACCAATGACCGCCGCTGCGAATATGGTGATGCCACAAAAGATCTAAACTTCTATAAAAACTTAAAGGGTTGGGCTTTTCCCGGCCGACGAAAGGGCGCTAGTCTTACTGGCGCCCTTTAGTTTTATGGGATGGGGTTTTTTTATTTTCTACCGAAGCGTTTGTACCACAACCAAGCATGTAACTTGCCCGAGTACTTACTCAATAGTGTAATCGGGACGCTGTGCCAGAACCAGTGATTGTATCTCATAACGCATCACTTCTTACGGCGCGTAACTTTGCGGATACGTTCTACTTTACTTTGAATGTAGTCCTGTTCGTCTGCAAAGAAGTTGTGCAAGGCTTTCAATAGCTTTAGCTGTAGGGACTTCAGGTACTTGCCTCGTGGCATTGCCCAACCAAAGAAGAAGCCTGCAATAAGAAAGTAGAATATAGTTATGTGTTCAGGTAAGTCGTACATGGTCTATTCCTCGTAAGGTTTGTCGTTGTCTATGCGGCGCTTTAATCCGTACCCATCGTAGTACCACACACGATTTTTAGGGTCAAGCTGTATATGCGGCATGTCAAAAGGTAGCTCAAGCTGTACTTCTTCAAGTTCGATCTTAGGTTTGGACGTACCCATACGCCTTCTCCATGACTTCACTGCCCGCTGTTTTCAGGTAGCGTAATAAGGATGCAATCTGGAAGGTACCATCAAAGTCTGGAGCTTCCTGCTTCATAGTTTCTGTAAACAGATCAGGATCTACATAATCCATTTCAAGTTTAACATCCCCGTTTCTCGTTAGGCCGCACTGAAGAGTAAACAGTGCATCTATCTTTGTTGTTGGTTTTTGTTTCATGCCTCAATCTTTTTAAGCTGGTTAATGGGAAGGTTGTAGCAGTCGGCACGGAATATGAAACCGTTCGACGGGTCTACATCGCCACGAGTGTAGCGAGTAGCTTTGGTGTAGAACTCGGACTTCTCTATTAAACCTAGTATCCACGCACGACGCATGTTATGAAGTACACGTACAAAGACGTAATCGTCGCAGTCTTGATCTGAGCCGTGTGCCGCGACAGAACAGTCGTAATGCCCTTGAGGGATGCTGTCACACCGCTTAGTCTTAACGTCGATACGACGCCCATCATGTACGAGATCGTAGTGATAGGTATTGGAGAATTCGGCGTTAAGTACTCGCTGTACAAGTACTTCACCGACGGAACCAAGCGTGTTGCTCTGACCGTTTGTTATGCTACCTGCAAGTATTGGCATGTTGGATGCCCGTTTGCCAGCTTCTACAAGTATGTCTTCTGTAATATCAATCGCTATCATCTTCTAATGCCTCTATGTAATCGGGATACACAAATACAGGGGTGCCTTCTCCGACATACGCACCAAGTATGTTGTACTCGAAGTACTCGAGAGCATCAACCGTATTCATTCCGTGCTCTTGGACGAGAATGTCGATGCACTTTGATGAATCGTACACGAGGATGTTGGGGGCACCACAACGGCACCCTAGTCCAATTATAGCATCATCAAAGCCATCGACTTTCATCATCGTATTTATTCCGCCGCAACTATGTCAACAATCTCACAGGCACCTGCAGAACAAGCCAATTCACGATTACCGTTAGTTGTGTCGTGTGTCTCGAACTGCCCCATATCCATCCAATCTATATCCTTTGGCATGGTCATGTCAACATTAATTATGTTGCCTTCAGGGGTTTCTATTCTTTGGAACTTGCCGTCATACTCTTCTTTTGTGATATCTTGGTACGGAGCTTGCTTGTACGTGTGATCGCTGAAGGGCAAGAACGAGATACCGCTAACCAGATCGAAATGCTCGTACACCCAAGCACCAACCTCGAGCCACTCGTGCTCTTTGACACTGATCGTCACGGACGGTTTGTGCTCGCACCAGTGCATAGCGTACACTTTCCACAGCTCAAGTTGTTCGATAGCTGTCATGTCATTACGGCATGTAGCGCCTTCTGGAGAACGTGTGATGAAGCTAAACACAGTCGTATTGTCAGGCTTCATAACGTCAGGCTCATTAGGTACGCCCTTGTTAATCAAGAACTGTGTGAGCGGATCTTTGTTATCTCCGCGTACAGTACGTACATAATAGGGGTTGTGACGGGCGTGAATACCACTAGCAGAGTCTGTTAACTGGGACACAGTACCTGATGGCTTGACACACGTAATGGCTGTGGATGGGTTAATACCGATCTGCTCTGCCACGTACGCATTCTGGGTCACAGCGGCTTGGCGCATCTTAACCAACCAGCGATGTGAATCTACCGTCTTAGATAGTACAGAATGGTCCATAATACCCGTGAGTGAAACCCCGAGAAGACGCTCTTCTGCTGTGTTGTTCTCCCACACTTTACGTAGGTACTTGAAGTTTGTCAGCGTAGACTGAAACGTACCGAGAGTTGTTGCAAGACGTACCTTATGCGTAAGAGTCTCAAGAGTATCTGTAGCGCGTACGACCACTTCTGATAGGTTACAGAACTGGTACGGACGAAGGATAATCTCTGAACAGGGGTTGCACCCGAACTCGTGATCCCCGTCACGGCGACCATTCTCAAGTACTTTCTGACGGGCGGCGTCTCTATTGAAGATGCCCCGCTCTCCGCTCTTACTATCGTACAGAGAGAGCCACTCTTTCATGAACGTACCGATGTCTGGGCGTTTCGAGTACGAGACAGAGTTATTGGCGAGGGCACGTTGTCCGTTGTCCTCCCACCACATGCCCGCTTTGGCGTGTGCCATCTCACGGTTCGATAGATCAGATAGACTGATAAGGGCAGAACGACGTACACCGCCTACCACAACAATCTCACCGATCTTGCACATGATGTCGTGGCACTCAAGAGCAGAAAGACGACGACCCGCCGCTTTCTTGAAAATGTTGATCGTAAAGTCACATAGCTCTAGGAGAGGTTCAGGGCCCGATGCACGACCTCCCATAGTCTTCAAGCGCTCACCTGCAGGACGTACGGCTGATACGTCGATAGAAGGTATCTGTCCTGCGTACAAAAGAGAGATAAGCTCGCGGTATGAACGTGCCCATCCGCTGCGGCTGTCCGCAACGTGTACGACAGTGGGAGACTTTTCAAAGTGTTCGTTAACGATAGGTAGCCTACCGACGTTAGACTCCTCAACAGAGAATCCTACACCCGTACCGCACATCAAGATGTACATGCACTCATCGAATGCACGAGGGCTGTCAACAGGTACGTACGAACAGTTGTATCCGACGATATTGTCACGCTCAAGGGCGGGGCCTGCAGTCATCAGGCAACGCATAGACGGCATGATATCAAGATTAAGAACAGCCTCCTCCAACTCTTCTCGGAACTTTTTATTCAGTTTATAATTATGGTTGTCCAGCAGATGCTTCTCCATAAAGTTGAAGTACCGAGCAACGGTTTCTTCCCACGTCTCACGGCGGTTCTGTTCAGGTAGCCATCGAGCGTAGCGCGACTTATGGATGAATTGTTGGTAGACGGTTGGTAATCGATTAGATATCATGACATTATGCCTCCTCTTTCTTTTCTTCGATTTCGATTAGTTTAGTTAAGTACCACTGAGCTTTACGTAAATCCTCAAGCCCATTTTTATACTGCCAACGCCAAAGGTACTTCATGACATTGCCTTGTAGGTAGTTGATGAAACCGTCACCAAGAGCGGCCTCGATTGCATCGATACACTCGATTCCTGATTGATTGTAGTGTGAGGGTTTGTTTACAGGGTCGCTCATTGTTTCGGACCAAAGTTAACACGAATAATGTTATCGTCGCCTGCTTCAAAAGAGAGACCTGCCTCTTCGGTTGCAGTCCTCTTAAACTTGTCAAACTCAACAGCGGCAGCTCCGTATGCAAACACATTCTCTACGTCTGTATTGAGCATTGCAAGAAGTCCCTGCATAACAATCTCAGCAGGATGCGGGTATCCTTCCTCATCTAGCTTACCCTCTGTTGTATCGTACAGAGTTACTGCAAACGTCTCTTCACCTGTAGGACGTACGACCATGTAGTACCGATCAGGGAGTAGAGTAGCACGCTCCATCTCGATTGCCATTTCAAATTCATCTTTCATTAAACCACTCAACAGGTACGCTACCTTCTGCCCACATGAAACCGTGCTTCTCGCACCACATGGCATAGGTCGTCTTACTGCCCTTTCTAATTTTGTTACGCGCTCTCATAAACACGAATCGTATATCTATATCAGGATTCTGTTTCTTGATCAAGAGGTGTTTTGCGCGATCTGCAGTATCAAACTTTCCTTTCGCCTCAACAAAGAATCCGTACTCGGGGAACCAGAAGTCAGGCGTGTAGTTCTTTATCTTCGGCTGATACGGTACTTTATGTGTTTCGTACTCATAGTTAACTTGGGCCTCAGCAAGTTTCCTAGCGAGGCCCAACTCGAAGTCTGATCTGAATTTGTGTCTGTGTGAACTCAAGTCGGAATCTCCAGCGATATGGGCGAGAAATTGTTCAGCAGTAGGTCTAATCGCTTTAACACGTATCCTGCCATCTTTGGGGACGACCTTTCTAAATATGTAATCTGCTCTTGTATCTTTTGAGTTGGTAGGCATACAATCCCGTTATTGTTTAAGACAAAATTTATTATCTGGAATTGGCGCTCAATCCTACGAACATCCCGCTCGTACGTGTCGCCGTTAAGGTGTGAGCACAGACCCTCTGGTAAGTACAGCTCAAGAAGAGTAAGGGGCAACCCTTTACTGTGATTCCGAAGATACACAACATCAGGTGTGCCCCCCTTCTCAGTAGAAGACTCTACATAAACATAGAACACATTGGGGTTT
>Ga0208898_1001555_pt1 | contig 14981 bp, 14 predicted proteins | sample VirMetDEL_Mar_4_FD_184513 | JGI IMG/M metagenome (GOLD analysis project Ga0208898, IMG submission 184513) | Aqueous microbial communities from the Delaware River and Bay under freshwater to marine salinity gradient to study organic matter... | ecosystem: Environmental > Aquatic > Marine >...
GATTCTTTATCTCCTACAAGAGGGTGACCTGGTATATAATCTGTCATTTGTTCTGCTTTAGTTATAGTTACTATCTCCATGCCACGTTGTATAGCTTGCATTGTAGATTCTGCAGGTATAATTAATTGATACACTAAAGGGTCACTGTCTTCAGGCATGTGAGTCTTATCGTCATGTCCATCATTAGTTATAAATGCAATCGTAACTGTATAGTCTTTTGTTTCTCTTTTATCTGCATGAATATGATTCATGTTGTTCCTTTCTTTGTCGGTTATTGCGAGTGTAGAACCGACAGAGAAAGCAAGGGCAAAGCTCTCAACTGTCGGGTTCTACTGCGTTTCACTCAGTGTTACTGAGAGAACTGTAAGGTGACATACTGTACATGTCGTATTCATGTGCTTCGAATGTTATTGATGGGTCACTATTAGCTAGTGATACCATATGGTCTATCTGCGCAATAGCATCGTCAGCACTTGTATCGCTACTGTACGTAAACGAAACTGTAAGTATATTAATATCATGCTTAGTATTTTCATCTATATATGTATAAACTTTAGACATTATTCTTCCTCATGATTAGTTAATAACTTCTCATAATTAGTTACTAACTTTAGAATTTGTGTATGATTTGTGATTTGTTCTTGTAAATTACCTAGTAGTTTTAATATGTCTACTATAGATGTTTCTAATATGTCTATTCTATCGTATTTATTTTGCGTCATTTGTATTTTCCTTTAAGTCTTCTGCTATTTCATTAAGTTCCATCATCATAGTTTTAGTATCATCGTCACCAACTTTGTTGATATGTTCAGTAAACTCTTCACGAATCTTATCTTGTGCTAATACTATAGATATAAACTTAGCTTGAAAGTCAGGTCTAATTTCTGCAATTTCATCTACGATTGCTATTTGTAATCGTCCTATAAGTTCTAATTTTTCTTGTAATTCTGTTACATTAGATACAAGGTTTTTCATATTAATTTCTTTATACATTATTCTTCCTCCAAATCTATTTGTGCATGAGTTGCATATTCCCACAATTCATCAACAATTTCTTTTGCTGCTTCTATATCATCAAAACCTAGCTCATGTTTAATAGCTAAGGCATAGTGTATTATTTTTAATGGTTCTAACATTATTCTTCCTCCATAGAGTTGATTGCTTTTGTTACTTGATAGTTAATAGCTTCTTCAAACATACGTGTAAACCTTTTAACTTCTGGTAGTACACCATTCTTATTATTATTCCAAGAGTCTAAGTCATTAAGCGTCCATTGTATGATTCGAATTAACTGTTCATTAGTTAGTTTATCTAACATGTTGTTCCTTTCTGTATGCGTTGTCTGTCGTAGTGTGAAAGTCATACGACAGACAAGGCAGTTAGTGTATTAGAATGGAGAGTCATTGACATCTGGTTCAAAGACGTCATCAACTTTCCACGTTTTTGGTTTGATGTTTAGAAACTCTAAGTCCTTTGTTTGTATTTCAATGGCTTGAGTATCATGATATGTACCAACTGCTATGTTGACCATATCTTCTAGCTTTTCGTATTGATATTCTGAAAGTAATTCTTTCATAATATCCATTGCATTTTTTACTTGCACTATATCCATTAGGATTCCTTTCTATTGTTTATTCGTTAGTAGTTGAATGCTATATTCATAGCTATCATTAATATTATAAAATAAAATGTTAGTGGTCTCATATAGTTATCCTTTCTTTTAGTAAATCATAAACTAGATAGTAGCTACTTCCACGTTACCACGTGGGCTACTTCACTACTATCTAATGGGTCTTTATTATATAGCTAATCCATTTACATGCATCCTTTCTTGCTATCTTAGACTTTATTCTACCTACATACATAACGTACATAGGTAGTATAAAACCTACTTGGTTTTAATAGGGTGCAGTCTCGAGGTCTTCGCTTACAGCGACTTCCTCTACTGCTACATCCTCAGAGACAGTATCTGCCTCTGATGCAGAAGCCTCACGAGACTTCTTAGATGTTGGGCTGGCGTTATGTAAATCCATCAACGCCCATTTGTTGATATGGATTGGGAATGTTTCTTTCACTCCCTTAATGTAAGTGGTGATGAACGTAACATCTTTCCACTCGGTGATTGGTTCACCTGTAATACCGCATACCATAGGGTACGCTATTGGTTTTGACATAAGTATATCCTTTCTATAATTGGCTTATGCTTGACATATATATTTTATATATATCAGTTGTCTGTCCGACTTCGCGTTAGTCGGAAGGACAGACAAGTGATATATACTAGCAGTGATACTGCAAGAATATATAATCCACATTGTGTGTGGTGTCACATTCGTGACAATAGTTTATAGTTTTAGTATCCATAACTTCCTTTCAAGTTAGTTGTACTTTTGTTCTATTACATAGTCATCTATATAATCTATATCATTCTCATTCATAATATCCTTTCATATTAAAAATTAAATACAGCCCCGTATTCCGTGAGTCGGAAGGGGCTGTAATTTATTTATTTAAATAAAGATAGTTGCTTAATTTTATCGATACGTGTTAGTTCACGTTTAGATACTTCCCAAGCATTCTCGCCATCGAGATATACTTTGGTCGCACAATCTTTATAGTGTATATTTAGCGGGTATGTTTTGCCATTGCTAGCAGGTTTCCAATACGCATCTTTCTTGAATACGATTGGGTATTTACATACACGACATAGTTTTTTATTATTAAATTTATCCATTGTTATTTCCTTTCTTTAATAGATAATATATTACTTACAGAAGTCTCACGACCTCCGCGAGAGTCGGAGAGTGAGACGTTGATTCATCCAAGTTAACCATAACGCTGGGCTAGGTTCCTCATGATGTATACGTTTGTATATAGTCCTACGTGTCCGTAGAACTATAGCATGTATCTGTAACTCAAGTATTAGTACATACATTCTAAGTTTCTTCATTGTACATATTCCTTTCTATTCATAAAGATATATAGGTACAGTAAAGTACTACATATCTCTACAAAATAAATACATATGGTGTCAGACTGTCTGACTTCCGAAAGTCGGAAGGACAGTCTGTTACCTATGTAGAATATTTATGTACTGTCTATAAATCTATTACTATATATAAGCTATGACTACCAGATGTCAATCTGGATGTTCTACATATAGTACGTAAGGTCTGTAAAATATGCTGGTAATTCTTTAAGAAACCCTGTCCGTATGGGCGTTAGCGGGCATTAGGGTTATTGAAGCTTACTAAACCTGTTTATAAGTCCTTGGGTACTGCCTTTGTCTTTCTAGTGTACTGTCTCGCCAGTCAGCAGCTTTCCGCATCCCGATTGCAACTTCACCTGTAACAAATTACTTGTGTTTAGTGTTTGTATTTGAGAGTATAGTACCATATAATTAGCACTACGCAAACATCTACAGGAAGATAGTTTTTTATGGTCGAAACATCACACAATGTAATCTGTATAGCAGAGGGTTGTAGGAAAAAATTAACAGGTAAACAGCGTAAATTTCACTCTTCTACCTGCCAAAAAAGACAGTTTGCAAGAGATTCGAGACATAACAAGAAAGCTGAACAAAAACCTATTAACATAGAACGTAAGTCTGACGAGGGCGATTATGCTAGCGTTAGACGAGGTCAATATTATCGAGCTTTCGTAAGCGAGGGAATAGCTGACCAAGTTGCAACAGGCGATATGACGGTAGCACACGCTGCTTCCCTCCTTGGCTGCACCTCTGCTACTGTCAGTCGCATGCTCGCTGCCTACAAGATTGATACTAAAAACTCTGTAGCTGCCGAAGACTGGGAGTTATCAGCTGACGCTAAAGAAGCATTAGAAAATTTCGCAACCTTCCGACAAAAATACTTCCGAACCGAACTAGGTAAGCAGTATGACACCGCGCCTTTTCATACTAACTGGATAAATAACATTATAGATAGTATAGAAAACGGTAAAGAACTGTTAATACTAAGCCCCCCTAGACATGGAAAGACTGAACTGTTAATACACTTTGCTGTATATCAGATATGCAAGAACCCTAACACACGTATCATGTGGGTAGGTGGAAACGAAGATATAGCTAAGAATGCCCTTAGCGCAGTCCTAGACGTGCTTGACACAAACGAAGAACTCAGAGATGCATATTGTATGCCAGGAACATCTTTTAAGCCAGATAACCGCTCTGGTAAGAACTGGTCACAGAATCAATTTACTGTAGGCACTCGTACAGTTGCAGGTATTAAGTCACCGACAATGGTAGCTGTAGGTAAGGGTGGAAAGATTCTATCACGTGACTGTGACATAATTATTGCTGACGATATTGAGGACCACCAAACTACACAACAACCAGGTGCAAGAGAAAGTACTAGACAATGGTGGACTACAACACTGTCAAGTCGTAAAGAGGAACACACAGCTGTAATTGTAATTGGGTCAAGACAACACCCTGATGATTTGTATAATCATTTACTTGAATCAGATAACTTTACTAGCATTGTAGAAACTGCACACAAGTTAGATTGTCCAATACCAGAACACTTAGAAGATGAACATATTGATTGTATGTTATGGTCAAACAAAAGAACGTTTAAATGGTTAATGTCTAGGTTACACTCTGCTGAATCTACAGGTGGTAGGCAGACATTTGAAATGGTTTACTTTAATCAAGCATACGTAGAAGGTACGCAAATATTTACTATGAATGTAATTGACCAATGTATGCGACCAGACTTAGTACTAGGACAAGTATATAAAAACTTATACTTAGTAGCTGGACTTGACCCTGCATCATCAGGGTATCAAGCATCAGTGCTATGGGGTATAGACCAATACCGTGGTGAGTTATATCTAGTTGACCTAGAAAACAGAAGAGGTGGAGGTATTAGAGCTGCTTTAGACCAAATGGCTGAATGGGCGCATCAATACGATTGTAGACATTGGATAGTAGAAGAAAATGGTTTTCAAACAGCTATACGTCAAGATGCTGCAATAAAAGAATTTACACTACGTAGTGGTATAACAGTACAAGGACACTTGACTGGTAAAAACAAACACGACCCACTATATGGTGTAGGTGCCATGGCAGATTTGTTCGAAGATAAAAGAATACATCTACCTACTGGTGATGGGGAAAGTAGTGCAAAAGTACAGAAATTTAGACAACAACTGTTATACTTTGATGGAAAACCTGTTTCTAAAAGAAACAAAGAGAAAACTGATATAGTTATGGCTAGTTGGTTTCCGATGAAAGTTTTTAGACGTATGCAAAAAGAACATACTGCTGACATGGGATTAGACTATAATCCTAGTTATGGAGATTACAAGATGACCGATACAAATGAGGCACCATGGGCATAGAAAACCTAGATACAAAAACATATCAAGAAATAGTTAGAAATGCTTCTGAACTTACATCAGGTAAATTAGTACAAGAACGTCAAGTACAGAAAGCTAGAATAAAAGCAATTCTTAATGGTGGTGCTGATGGTATTAAAGCTTTACTAGGTAACACTATGGAAACCTCTGATGCTGATTTATTACCAGCTCCTAACATGTTGCAGTCTGGTATTGACAGACTTGCACAAAAGATTTCAGGTATACCTCAAGTACGAGTAGATGTACCTAACGATAATGATTCTACTAGAAGTAAACTACGTGCAGAAAAATTAGAACGTATTGTTTCTAACTATGATGAAAAGCAAGGATTACTTTCACAGTTGCAACAAGCATCTAGGTGGTTACCTGGTTATGGTTACTGTGCTTGGGTAGTAACAACAAAGAGAGATGTTAATGGTTACTTTTATCCATCAGCAGAACTTAGAGACCCTTACGATACATTCCCAGGAAACTTTGGACCTGACCAACAACCAAGAGAAATGGCTGTTATTAGACGTGTGCCTAGATATAAACTTGCACAAATATATCCTGAGTTTGCTGCAGAAATACTTAAACAAGATGATGATGAAGGTGATGAGCTTAATGGTGACTTAGCTGCACCTTTTATGTCTTATGAAAACAACAGAGAACAAGGTTGGGAAGATAACACATACTCAGGTGTAAGAATTATTGAATACTATGACATGGGTGGTACTTATGTAGTATTCCCAGAACGTAATATGATTCTTGACTTTATACCAAACGTATTATCTACACCACCGTTTGTCTTTATGAAGAAAGTTTCTTTTGACCAACTTAAAGGTCAATACGACCACGTAATAGGTTTAATGGCAATGATGGCAAAGATTAACATTATGTCAGCAATAGCCATGGAAGATAGCGTATTTACAGAAACCAACATATCAGGAGAGATAGAATCTGGACAATACAGAAAAGGTAGATTTGCAGTAAACTATCTAGCTCCAGGTACGCAGGTTTCTAAACCAATGAACAATATTCCGTATCAGTTGTTTCAACAAATAGATAGATTAGAACGACAGTTACGTATGGTTGGTGGATACCCAGTTACTGATGATTCACAGTCACCTAACTCTTTTGTTACTGGTGCTGGTTTATCAGAGTTGAACTCCACTATGTCATTAATGATTAGTGAATATAGAGATATAATAAAAACAGCAGTAACACAAATGGATGCTAAGAGATTAGAAATGGATGTAATTCTTTCTTACTCACAAGGTATATCTAAAAAACCTATGGCTGGTTATTTTAACGGTTCTGCATTTTCTGAAAATTATGCACCATTAGCTGATATAGGTGGAGATTATAGAACAAGACGTATCTATGGTGTTATGGCTGGATTTGATGAACCACAGAAAATTGTTACTGGTTTGCAATTATTACAAGCTGGTGTTATAGACGTAGAGACTTTGCAAGATAATATTGATGGTCTTGAGAATATAGCAAAAGTACAAGAACGTATAAGAAAAAATAAAGCAGAAGGTGTATTGTTTGACAGTATATTAGCTAGGTCTGCACAGGGAGATGCTCAAGCAACTATGGCTGCTATAGCTATTTATGAGTATCCTTCTAGCATTACAGAAATAATGAAGCAGTTCTACACACCACAGGAACCACAGATGTCTCCTGAAGAAGAAGCTATGATACAACAACAAATGATGCAACAGCAGATGGGTGGACAAAATGTACCAACAATGGCTCAAGCATTTGGAATGTAAAGTGCAAGAATATTTTGATACAGAATTTTGGGATTTAGTGTATAAAACATACGGTGTACAAGATGAATTAGATATTTTATCTGAATCAGTTACACAAATAATACAACCAATAGAAGGCATGATAATTTTAATTACAAAGGATTTTAATAATGGCAAAAAATCGTAGAGGCGGATATAGACAACCAAATAAACCAGCTGCTGTAGCTACACCACAAGGTGGGCAAAGAACAGATGGCGGTCCTGGTAGTTCTAAACAACCTTTAAGAAGATTACCTGATGCTGATTATGGAGCAAACAAAGCTTTTGTTGAACAACAACAAGCCGCTCCCCTACCAGTTCAACAGGGTATTCCTACTGCACCTAACGTATTTGCACCTACTGAAAGACCTGGAGAACCTGCTACACAAGGATTGCCGATAGGAGATGGGGCAGGACCACAACAGCAAATAGCTGATAACACTGATGCAATATTACAAGCTTTGTATCAAATAAACCCTACACCAACATTATTAGAAATCATTAACAATAGGAACATTTAAAAATGTTACTAGGAGATAGAAATGAGTATTATGATGTACTCAATGCTAGAAGACAACTAGAGTTACAAGCTTTACAGTATGGTTCTGTATTTAAAGAAAATCCAGAACAATTACTTAATAACTTAGAAAAATATCCTTCTGAATTAGACACAGGTACTGCATTAGGTTTAGGTTTATTAGGAATACCACCTGAGTATCAAGCTGTTGCTGAAATAGCTCAAGAAAGTAAAACAAGTAAAATTTACAATGAAGCTAAGTTATGGAAACAATTACAACAAGAATTTCAATTTGACCATGTAGAAGACAATATGAAGATGTCTTTTGGTGATTTGTTAACAGGTGGTCTTATGCCAGGTGGAGCTAAACCAGGTGATGTTCAATACGGTGTATGGGCATTTGCTGCTTTAGATGCATTTTTTCAAACATTTGGACCATCAGGAAAATGGTCTGTTATTGCTAGTGGTGTAAATGCTTTAGCACCAGGTCAACCTATGAAAGTAGGTAGGTCACAAGCATATCTTAGAGATTTACGTGAATACGATAAACTATTACAAAAGGGTTATACCTCACAAAAAGCACAAGATATGTTGCAAATAGATTTGAGTGGTACAAAAGTTGAAGGTTTAGGACAAGAACTAGGAACTTTAAGTGAACTTAAACAACAAATAGACATGATAAGTGAAGCACACAATATGGGTGGAGAACCTGTACTTGCTGCTATGTTTAGAGCTGTAGCTAATGGAGAACCATTAAATTTTGATAGAGCTACTAAAATTACATTAGAATCTGTTAAAGCAGAAAAAACACCTTACTATGTAAAACTAACTAATGAATATGGTATGTCACCAGATGAAGCTAGAAACTTTATTTATAAAAACATAGGAACACCTTTAGCAGGGTCTTATGATGCACAAACAGGTGAAAGTAAATATGCATTTAACGAAGATGGTAATATAAGTTACACATCTTCTTATAATCCAAACAAAGTAAATTTTTATGCTGGTAGGGCTAGACAAAGATTTTTCTGGGCAGGACAATCAGAACAAGATTATTACAGACCTGAATGGGCAGATAGAGATTTATTACTTGAATACTCACCAGGTAGGGTTACTGCAGCAGAAGTTTTTGCACCAGGTTCTAAATCGTTTGATATACTATCAGGTTTAACTGATGCTAGTTATCAGCTTTTACCAGAAATATTTGCTGGTAAAGGAGTTAAAGGTGTTAAAAATTTACAAAAAGGTTTACGTAGAGTAAATCCTGTTATGGAAGCAATAGAACAAGGTACTCTTGTTAAAGGTAAAGGTGGTCTTAGGAAAGTTAAATTAGATTCTAAAAGTTTAGCTGACAATGTATTAGATGAAGTAGGTCCAATTATTGATGGAGCTACAGGAGATGGTAACTTAAATAAAGTAACAGACAGTGTTGGTAGATTAATTACTAATAAAAATAGTAATAAAGACATATCTCAAACTAAAAAAGCTTTTAAAAAACTTAAAAAAGAAAATACTCTTTTTGGTAGAGTGCCTAGATTTTATCAAACAACTAAACAAGATATATTAAATCAACCTACAAACGTAGAGTTTTTTAAAGCTATAGCTGAAGAAGATAATTTATATTTATTAAATACAAATCCAATCACAAAACATTTACCTGCACAAGTTAAATCAGATTTAACAAAGATAGATGATTGGCAAACTGTACAAAAAGTTTTCGACCAAATGATTTCTACTGGATATACCATTGTAAATGATGTAGGACAAAATGTACCATATACCCTTCCTGGTAAAATATTACCAAAGACAGGTTCTCTTACTATTAATAAATTTTTACAATCATCTGGTATAAATCCTAATGCTTCATATAGAACATTTGGTAGCTGGGCAGGAGAAAAGTCTAGAAAAGTTAGACAAGGTGTATTTCCTTTAAGACGTAAAAATAAAAACCCACAAAAACTTGTAGAAGTAGGTAGAGAAGCTGTAGTAGACACAATGGATGCTGTAGCAGATAAAGCAAGTGCAATTGCTAAGCTAGAAAATGTTACACCTGATTATGCCTTAGAAGCTATAGGCAAATTAGATTTACCTAAATTTGAAAAATATTTAGGTTTTAGTTCTAACTTTAACTCAAGTTACAATCCATACTACAGAAAGTTATTAGGAGTAGTACCTGACATGGGTATTCCTCTAAATAATTTAAACGTAGGATTAAAACAATTAACATCTCATTTACAAATTAATGGATATGATGTTGAATCTGGTAACAAAATATTAAAAGAGTTTATGGAAATTAATCCATTAGATAAAACTGCTTATAGAGATTTTGCATTTAAACAAGCATCAAGAGATTTAAAGTTAGTAAGAGCTAAAGGTGGTAACTGGGAATATATAAGAGACCATGCAGCAGAAATGTTTGAAGGTTTAAAGAAAATGAAAATATATTCTACTGACAAAGACAAAAACATTTTACCTAACATAGGTTCTAATTATCGTGGACATGAAATAAATGAAATAGGAAATGCTGTAGACGATATTGGTGACGTTGTAACTACTATGAGTGGTTCGTTATTTAGTGAAATGCAAGACAACATTGCTCCTTTAATGGATTATAGACTTATAGAACGTGCAGTAGGACCATTGTTTAAAGCATATCCAAATAATCAATTTAAAAAAACAACAATACTTACAGATGCTAAAAAATATGCTAAGTATAAAACACAACATTTTAGTTGGAATAAAGCTGAAGATGCTATACCTAATCCTTTTGATGATGGAATATTAAATGTTGAAAGATTAGAAAATAACTTTATGAGTAATCTTATGTCTTTTTATACAAGAAACTTATTTAAACCTTTAGTACTTATGAGAGCTGCTTTCTTTACACGTGTGTTTATGGAAGAACAAGCACGTATTGCAGTTAAAGGGTTTTCTAGTATCTACAATAGACCTTACGAATATTTTCAATGGTTAGCCGCACATAACCCTAATTCACGTGCAGGTAAAATGTTAGAAAAATTACCTTTTACAAAATACAAAGGAGCGCAATACAATCCTGATGCTGTCGATTTTCTTATGCAAGAAGAAGTTATTGAAGCTATGCAAAAGACTATGCGATATGAAGATATAGCTGGTGGTGCTAATAAAACAAAAAGAAATAAATACATTGAATATAAAGGTGTAAGTACTGGTGAACTTACTGAACCACAAATAGTCGAATCTGTATATCACGAATTAAGATTATTAAGAGGTGACCCTATGGCACAAGCTGTAGCAAGATATGGATATGGTAGTGATGGACTTTACAAATGGATAACAAGTGATGCTGGTAGAGAAGCTAGATTACAATTTGTTAGATATAAAGGACGTAAAGCTGCAAACTTTATTGATGATACATCTAAAGATTTAGACCAACACTTACAGTATTTAGAATCTCGTATTCGTATTATTGCAGGAGGTTCTTTTCAAAAAGGTAAAGATGCTCGTATAAATAATAAAACAAGAAAATATACTTACAATTTAAAATCAACAGACCTTGGCAATCAATCTATACGTAATATGATTGCTGATGGAAAACTAGTTAAATATGGTAAAACAGGTTCTAACAAAAAAGATGTAGTTGAATTTTTTAGTACAGAAGATGTATTCTTACGACAGTTTAAAAAATCTAAAATAACTGATGAACTTGCTAAATATTACAATAAAAAAGATGGTATTAATCCAGGAACACTAACTCAAATTGTTGATAAAGCTGAAGAAATGACACCAACAAATTTCTTAGGACAAATAGAAGATATGATGAATAATGGATATCAAGCTATATTTGATAGGTTAATGACTAAACCAATAGGTTATCTCAATAGGTCTACTACATTTAAACAATTCAGATGGATGTACATACAAGATAGATTTCAAGATTTTAGTAAACCATTACGTAAACAATTTATTAATGAAGCTAAAGAAGCAGGAGTACCTAAAGATATAATTGACGAAATGGTTGGACTTGATAAGTTATTTAAACCTGGTGAAATTTCTAATTATGAAGTAATGAATACAGAAAGTAAAGCATATGCTTTATCAGGTGTTAAAGAATTACTTTATGATACAAAACAAAGACATACTTTATCAGATAAGTTGGTAAACATATTTCCTTTTATTGAAGTATGGTTTGAAGTATTCCAAACATGGGGACAATTACTAGGAGAAAATCCATATGTATTAAGAAAAGCACACTTAGGTGTCAGAGGTGGTGGAGCTGCAGATGCATTAGGTAGTAGTTCTGAAGACGGTTTTATATCTCCTGACCCTATGAATCCAGAAAGAGATGTATTTGTAATGCCTTTTGGAGGCTTTATGTCTAATTTAATATTTGATGATGAATTAATTAATGGAGAACAGAATGTACAAATATCTCCTAGAAGTCAAATACAAGGAGTAAACTTACTTGCACAGGGATTTGTTCCTGGACCTAACTCTTTAGTTGCATTTGGTATGGCTAGAGTATTACCTAAGATTGAAAATGCTACAACTAAATTAGGTGCTAAATACGGTTGGGCTAACGAATTTGAAAAGTTTTTCTTTGGTGAATTTCCTCCACCTGAAGAATTGAGTGATGTTTTTGCTGCATCACCTGTATATAAAAAAGGTAGAGCTATGTTAATGGACCCAGATAAGTTTGATTACATAACAGATAACAGTAGTGAAATAGAACAAATGCGTGCTAAAAAAACTATTGATATATATCGTTGGGGTATATCTGCTGGTGAGTCACAGAGATTATACAAAGCAGGTAAGTTAGATAAATATATAGATAAGTTATATCCTAATATGGCTAAAGGTAACCTTAATGAAGGTCAAATAGATAATCTTTATTTAGAGTACGCAAAAGAAAAATCAGGTACTTTGTTTGCTTTTGAATTTATATATCAATATTTTGGACCTACTGGATTTAAACCTGAATTTTTTGTTGAAGATGAACAAGGACATTTATGGGGTCAAGCTACTTTATATGAAGAATATATACGTATTAGAGAAAAAAATGAAGGTAATGATATAGCTACTTACAATGAATTTTTTGAAACTTATGGTATAGAACATCCATATATGCTTAGTCCTAGGTCAAAGTCAGAAACAGGAAAACAATCTGTAAGCGTTAGAGTACAAAACTTTCAAAAAAATAATCCAGAAATATTTAATAATTTAAAAATAAGTGGTTATTACTTGAATATAGATAATCCTTATGAAGAAAAAAATTGGAATGATATTGTAGCTGAAAAAAGTTTATTAAGTCCTGACCAATACCGTAGAGCAGTTAATGACACTATAGGATTTTTTAGATATAAAACTTATTCTAAAAAAATAGATGAATTGGAATCATTAACTTCTATACAAAAAACTATATTTAAACGTGCATTTAGAAACGAATTAAAGCTTGCATTACCAGGATTTCAAAGTGAAGAATACGGTATTACTAATCCACCTACATCTCAAGACATTTTCGAAGAAATGCAAGAACAATGGTTAACTAACCCTTACGTGTTAGAAACAAATGCAGGTAAAGGTTTTGCTGAAATTATGAACTCATGGGGATATGCATCTACATTAGGAGCTGAATACTCTACATCGAATAACCCTACTTGGTGGTTAACATCATCAGACCCTAGAGCTAAAGCTTTAAGAATTTATGTGTATAATGATGCTAATAGAATTATAAAACAATACCCTGAGTTTTGGGGTGTATGGACAGGAGTTATGTTAAAGTTATATAGAGATGACCAGGAAGTATTAGATTACTTCCCACAAGGATAGCTATGGATAAATTAAAAAGTTTATGGAATAAATTTGAATTACAATTTGAATCTAGTGGAAAAGCTAGACAAGAAAATCTTTCAGAAAAATTTAAATCTTTTAAAACATTTCTTAAAGATAATTTACTAGGACCTGAAGAAGATAGAGAAATTGCTGCAGATTTCATTAAAAAAGAACTAGGTGTTGCTGAAGATGAGTTTATTGCTTGGTGGAATACTGAGGTAGCAGATTCTGAAGAAACTAAAATTGTTAAAAAAGATGTAGAAAGTATATATAAACCAAGTAAAGTAGAGTTTCAACAACAAGTTCCTGCAATGGTTTCAGGTAAAGTATCTGACCCACAGCTGTTAAAAGATTTTGAAACCTATGGTATAAACCCAGATTCTTTTAATAAATTTACACAACTATGGGGTGTTAATCCTAAAGAAGATATTGTTTTAGAATGGATGGCTCAAAATCCTGAAGAAGGACCACAAGCACAAGCTTATCTAAACTTAATGACAGGTGAACAAATTCTTAGACCTGCATATATGGATGACGGAACTCCAATAATTATTAATGGTAAACAAGCTATGATGCCTTTTGCGGGTCACTTTGGTGGAACTAAAGTAGAAGATGTAATAGATAGTTATGCTACTACTGAAGAAATTAGACAGTTTCAAAACTTTTTAACTAGCAGTAACATTGTTCCAGACAATTACTTTGCAGAAAGTCAAGGTGAACCTTCAGAAAAATTACGTGCATCAATAAAATATGTAATGAATTGGTTAGATAAAAATAGACACATAGTTCCTGGTACAGATACTTACGATACAATTATGGAACAAGACTCAGTTTATTTTTCTGAATCACAATCACTGTATGGAGATTTTAATTATCATAGAAATCTTTTTAGATATGCTTTAGAAGAAATGGCTAAAGAAGCTGAAATCACTGAACAAATAGATGAGGCTGAAGTTGCTAAAGAATTAGCTAAACAGTTTATACCACCTAGTAAAAATGCATTAGAAGATATGGTTGATTCATACTTTGAAAGTAAACTAGGTAGAAGTGCTACAGAAGAAGAGTTAGACGAATGGTCAACTAAATTTGCTGATAGTTACTCTATTGCTTTTGGACAAGCTAGAGCTAAAGCAAAACAATACGAAGATTATAACTTTATGGTAAGTCAACCAGAATATTTAGAGATGGATAGTCAAAGAGAACAGTTGGCTAAAGATTATGGAGTTAATAAGTTTATTGATTTATCTGCATTCTCTACTGATAGACCTGAAGAAATTATGGCACAACAAGTTGAAGACGAGTTCGGTAAACAAATTAGTGCTGTAGAACAGGGTCGCAAAGTTAGAACTATGCAGAACGATATGATAACTTACATGTTTGGAAGATAATGGCTGAAGATTCAATACCCGCATATATAACAGAAACTGGAAAAGAAGACAGAGATTTACGTTCTGGTAAATCTACTACAACAAGTGGTAGAGAAATAGATAACCGTGTGG
>Ga0208898_1001560_pt1 | contig 14955 bp, 20 predicted proteins | sample VirMetDEL_Mar_4_FD_184513 | JGI IMG/M metagenome (GOLD analysis project Ga0208898, IMG submission 184513) | Aqueous microbial communities from the Delaware River and Bay under freshwater to marine salinity gradient to study organic matter... | ecosystem: Environmental > Aquatic > Marine >...
GACACTCAAACTGGATTTAAAGAGTTTGCTCAGACAGCTTATGGCACGATCAACACCGCCTTGGACGCTGACACAGCGGTTGAAGACATTGTGGCTGATTTGGTGGCTAATGGGTTTAGTGAATCTGATGCTACAACCTATGTGAATGCGATTAAAGGAAACCGTGAAGCGTTTAGTACGCTGGAAAGTACGCAAGAGACAACGGCAGAACAGCGTCAATTCGCTCAACAGGCGTATGATTTCATCAACGGACAGTTGGACGCAGAGACCTCGCTAGAAGACATTGTACAAAACTTGGTGGACAACGGGTACTCGGAAGCTGGCGCGACGGCTTTAGTTAATAACGTAGACAACATGCGTACTACGCTGACGAATACAGAGACCGCGTTGGGCACCGCTAATGCAAATCAGTTGTTTGGGCAGACGGCGTATAGCTTCGTGAACGATCAGCTTGGTTTGATCGAGGCTAATCCGGAGGGGGATCTTACTCAGAACGACATTATCGCCAAGTTGGTAGAAAATGGGTTCTCCGAGGCCAATGCAGCGACGTTGGTTGGCAACGTATCCACCATTCGGACTACAGAAACCACACTTCGAGACCAGATTGACGGCCTTGAGGCGGAAAATACGTTTGCCGAGGGCGCGTATGACTACGTTAACACGCGTTTGGACGCGATGTTGAGCCAAGATCCGGACGCCGAGGTGCAGATTACTCCGGAATCTATTGTAAATGAGCTTGTTGAGAACGGATTTGACCAGACAACGGCTCAAAACTTGGTTGATAGCGTTACTACGGTCAAGGATAAGGTTGCTGACCTTGGGATGCAGCTTGATACGCTGGGCACGGAGGCGAGTTTTGCGCAACGTGCGTATAGTTACGTCAATTCCATGTTTGATCAGGGCAAAACGGCGGAAGAAATCTCTGCATCGCTTGTTGAAAAGGGTTTTGCGGAAGATACGGCGTCGACTTTGGTTACGAGTGTCGACGGAACGCGGACCACGCTTGCTGGTTTGGAGACGGACTTAGGAACGGCGCAGGATCAGCGGACATTTGCGCAGCGAGCCTTTGAATTTGTGAATGCGCAGCTTGATGGTGAGGTATCGGTCGATGACATCCGTCAGGATTTGCTTGATAACGGGTTTTCGGAGCTAGATGCGGACGCATTGATTACGGATGCCACGGATATCCGGTCAAATACGGACCTTTTGGAGGCAAATAACAGCTTCGCGCAGGGTGCGTATGGGTTTATTAACGAGCAATTAGAGGCGGGTTCTAAGACTACGGATATCATTCAGGAGATGATTGATAACGGATTTGGGTACGATAAGGCCCAATCCATGGTTACGAACGTGGTAAATGTGCAAAATGAGGTGGATACACTGTCTGATGCACTGGGTATCATGGAAGGAAGAGCCGAGTTTGCGCAGACTTCGTTTGATTACATCAATAACCAGCTAGACAACAACGTCACAGAGGATGCGTTGCTTAACGATCTGGTGGAAAACTACGGATTTACGGCGGACAACGCGCAGAATTTTGTGGACTCGGTACAAGACACGCGTTTCCGTGAGACTGAATTGCAGCGTATTAAGACAGCGACGACGACAGGAACTACGTTTGACTTTGGTGGGAGAATGGTTGGACCCGACGATGAGGAAGAAGAGGCTGTCGTACCTGCAAATGTAGATGGTCCGTTTGCTCCGATTACTCGCCCGGATCCGACAACCACGACTACACCAGCCACGGCGGTGGGAGGAGTAGGCGGAACGGGAGACGGCGACGGCGGCACTTATGTTGGTGGTCAGGCTGTAGAGTTAGACGAGTTTGGAAATCCGATCCTGACCTTTGATCCGTTTGGTCGTCCGGTGGGGACGTACACAACGCAGCCTACACAGCCTGTTGGTCCATTTGACGCGTATGCGATGCAGATGCCCGAGACTCCTGCCTTTAATCCGCAGCAGGCTCGTTTAGGTCCACAGCCTACGCAGGTTACGTTGGACGAGGCTGGGTTTATTACTGAGCCTGTGTCGTACATTCCGGAGCAGGTTCCAACGGATCCGACACCATATTACAGCCCTCAGTTTAATCAGTTTACTGAGGTTCCCGTGGGCTACGGAGCGACGACAGTGCCTCCGAGCTTTATTCAGCAGCCACAACCTGCTATAAACGAAGTAACGCAAGAAGGAATAGGGGCGTTTTTAGGCAGAACGCCGCCTGTAGGAGTAGCGTAAATGGCATATACTATTAAATCGGGCGACACGCTCAGTGAGATTGCAGAAAAAAATAATACTTCGGTCGCGGAGATTATGGCATCCAATCCTCAGATTTCGAATGCAAACCAGATACAAGCTGGCGCATCACTTAATCTGGGCAGCGCAGGTTCGGGAGCGTCTACTTATCAGGGTGGTTTTGGTACGGAGTCTGGTGGCAGCAGTCAGGAGCGAGCCCGTGCGATTATAGGTGATGATCGAGCAAGTGAGTTAGCAAAGCTGTCTCAGCAGAACTTTACCCCAGCGGAAGCGCAGCAGGCGTCTCGTCAGTATGGTTATGTTGGCGGCATTCCTTCGTTAGATCAGAGTATGCTTACGGAAATGTCTGGGGCGAAGTACGATCCGTTTAACACCAAGGACATGGTAATTGGTGGATTATTGGGCGCGGTTATACCGGGCGCAGGATTGCTTTACACCGCGGCGAAGTACAACGAGGCGTATGAGGATCGTGAGATAGCTAACCAGCTTATGAAGCAAGGGGAGTACGAAGAACGCGGGATTTTTGGAACGGATTTGTTTAAGGCAAAAGACGCTGCGCAGTATGTTCCGGTTTACGATGAGAAAGATCAGTTAGTTGGGTCTCTTGGGTTAGACGCTGAAGGAAAAGCTCTTGGCTATATGGGTCAACGTATGGAGGGGTATGAGGGACTGGGTTCTCAGTTTATTCAACCTGCGGAAGATCCGTTTGCAAAAAGCCGCGGGGGAGACGATGATCGTCCGTCACCTATTTCGGCAGAAGCGGTTGGCGTTACTCCGGAAGCGGGAGCGGGGGCAGGTTATAGGCCGACACCGAAACTGCCTCAAGTTCCACTGCCTTCAGCGTTGGAACAAACGAGACCTGCTCCGCAGCAGCCTATTACTAAGCCCACGCCTATCCCGGCGGGGTTTGGTCAACAGCCGCGGCAGCAACAGCAGGGCGCAGCGGGTCCAGCTATTAAGGATCCGCAGGGCGGGATTATGACTACTCTCGCTGCCCAGCAGCAGCAGGAGAAGTACCCGTTCATGTACGGCAACGAGTACCAACGTAATACGGCATGAATTTACAAGCCTTACCAGAAGAAGCCCTAAAAGAGATTCTGTCGCTGACGGAAGCTAAGAAGAAGTTGGATTTGCGAGCCAAAGCGCAAGACCAGTTTATGCCGTTTGCGCATCATGTGTATGAGAACTTTATTGAAGGTCGTCATCACAGGGTTATTTCTAAACAGTTAGAACGTGTGGCTCGTGGAGAGTTAAAGCGGTTAATTATCAACATGCCGCCTCGGCACTCGAAGTCAGAGTTTGCCAGTTTCTTAATGCCTGCTTGGTTTCTGGGTCGCAACCCGAAGCTCAAGATTATTCAGGCTACTCACAACACGGAGCTTGCGGTTCGTTTTGGACGTAAGGTTCGAGATTTGATTGACGACCCTGCCTACAAAGAAATCTTTCCGGATACGAATTTGAAGGAGGACAACAAGGGTGCGGGTAAATGGCAGACGGACAAAGGCGGTGAATACTTTGCTGCGGGTGTTGGAGCAGCGGTTACGGGTCGCGGTGCGGATTTATTTATAATTGACGACCCTCACTCGGAGCAGGATGCGATGAGCGACAGTGCGTTCGACAACGCATATGAGTGGTACACATCTGGGCCTCGACAGCGTTTGCAGCCGGGTGGTGCGATCATTTTGGTTATGACCCGTTGGGGTAAGAAGGATTTGACGGGCCGTTTGGTCCAAGCGCAGGGCGGCGACATTATGTCGGACAAGTGGGAGGTTGTTGAGTTTCCTGCGATCATGCCGAGCGACAAGCCGTTATGGCCTGAGTTTTGGGAGAAAGAGGCGCTTCTTTCGATCAAAGCCTCGCTGCCTGTGGGCAAGTGGAATGCGCAGTGGCAGCAACAGCCTACTGCTTCTGAGAGTGCGATAGTCAAACGTGAGTGGTGGAAAGACTGGGAAAAGGAGCAGATTCCAGCGATTAAATACATTGTTCAAGCGTATGACACGGCGTTTTCGAAGAAAGAAACAGCGGATTATTCTGCGATAACGACGTGGGGTGTGTTTACGCCTGACGACGGTGGTCCGGATAACATCATACTTATGGACGCTCGAAGAGGGCGTTGGAACTTCCCTGAACTCAAGGAGATTGCGTATGAGGAGCACGAATACTGGGAGCCAGACATGGTGTTGGTCGAAGCGAAAGCGACGGGTACACCACTCATTGACGAGTTGCGGCTTCGTGGTATTCCAGCCTTGGGCTTCTCACCGGGCAAAGGAAATGATAAAGTAACTAGAATGCACATGGTTGCGCCGTTGTTTGAAGCTGGAATTGTGTGGGCACCGATGCACGAGAAGTTTGCTGATGAAGTCATTGAGGAAGTGGTTTCATTTCCTAATGGAGATCACGATGACTTTTGTGATAGCATGACACTAGCCTTGATGAGGTTTCGTCAGGGCGGCTTCGTTTCTTTACGAGGCGAAGAGGAAGAGGACGATTTGTACGTTCCTCGTAGACGGGAGTATTACTGATGGCTATGCCACCTCGCCCTATGGGCAGTTTAGTAGATTCAGGGGTTGATCCTGAAGCGACCGAAGGTCTTCCCGACGTTGAGGTAGACGTTATGGAGGCCGCAGATTTCAGCGGCGGAGCGGAAGTCATTGACGATGGACAGGGTGGAGCGATTGTCCAAGCAATGGGTGAAATGGATGAAGAGGGCGTAGAGGTCGAGATAGTTGACCACACTGCAAACCTTGCGGAGTTTTTAGATGATGGCACTTTGGGTGAAATTAGTAGCGATTTGGTCGGCTTGTATGAGGAAGATTATGAGTCTCGCAGGGACTGGGAAGAGACTTATAGTAAGGGTTTGGACTTACTTGGTGTCCAAAACACGGAGCGTTCTGAGCCGTTTGAAGGCGCTAGTGGGGTCACGCACCCGTTAATTAGCGAAAGCGTCACACAGTTTCAGGCACAGGCATACAAGGAATTGTTACCTGCGGGTGGTCCGGTTCGCACACAGATCATAGGTGTGCAGGATCAGAAGCGTGAGGATCAGGCCCAGCGTGTAAAGCACTTTATGAATTACCAGATCATGGAGGTGATGGAGGAGTACGATCCCGGGATGGATCAGATGCTGTTTTATCTTCCCTTGTCTGGATCTACGTTTAAGAAAGTTTATTTTGATCCACTAAAAGCTCGTGCGGTAGCGGAGTTCGTTCCTGCACAGGACGTGGTGGTTTCTTATTCAGCTACGGATTTGGCTACGGCCCCACGCGTTACGCATGTCTTAAAGATGACCGACAATGATGTTCGGAAGATGCAATTCTCCGGAGTGTACAAGGACATCGATTTGGGGAGCGCAGGAGACGCTCAAGAGGACGAGGTAGAAGAGAAGGTCAATAAGCTACAAGGCATCTCACGGAGCTACACAGACGATATCAGGACTATTCTGGAGATGCACTGTGATCTCGACATCGACGGGTTCGAGGATACGGATCCGATGGGCGAGCCTACGGGTATCAAGTTGCCGTATATTGTTACCATCGACAAAGACAGCGGACAGGTTTTGGCTATTCGCCGTAACTATGACGAAGTTGATCCTATTAAGAAGAAACGCCAGTACTTTGTGCATTACAAATTCTTACCGGGATTAGGTTTCTACGGCTTTGGTCTGGTGCATATGATCGGTGGGTTAGGACGTGCGGCTACGAGTATTCTGCGTCAGTTGATTGATGCGGGGACGTTGGCGAACTTACCTGCTGGATTTAAAGCTCGAGGTGTTCGAGTACGCAACGACGATGAGCCGTTGCAGCCCGGAGAGTGGAGGGACATTGATGCTCCCGGTGGGAATATCAGGGACTCACTGATACCGCTTCCATACAAGGAGCCGTCAGGAACGCTGGCTCAGTTGTTGGGATCGTTGATCCAAGACGGTCGTCGGTTTGTTTCTATTGCCGATCAGCAAGTCAATAATATGAATCAGGAAACTCCGGTGGGCACTACGGTAGCCATGCTGGAGCGTGGCATGAAGGTAATGTCCGCTATACACAAGCGGCTGCATTATGCACAGAAGAACGAGTTTCGTTTATTGGCTCGCATTTTCAAGGAAAACACGCCACCGGAATACCCATATGACGTTGCGGGTGCGCCTGCCGCGGTTAAGCAGGAAGACTTTGATGACAGGATCGATGTACTTCCGGTCAGTGATCCAAACATATTCTCCATGGCGCAACGCGTTACGCTGGCCCAGACACAACTCCAACTGGCTCAGTCAAATCCACAGATGCACAACCTCCACGCTGCGTATCGACGGATGTATCAGGCGCTCGAGGTCCAGAACATTGAGGAAATCTTACCCCCACCCCAAGAGCCTCAACCTATGGACCCCGCTATGGAGAATGCCAAGGCGCTTATGGGGGACATTTTACGAGCGTTCCCAGAGCAGAACCACGAGGCGCATATCGACATCCATATCATGTTTATGAAGACTCCGATTGTGGCTACTTCTCCGCAGATTATGGGATCGTTTATGTCTCACTTGCAGGAGCACGTCAGTATGCTTGCGAAGAAGCAGGCTATGGACGAGGTCAAGCAGGCATTGAGCGGAGCGAAGATGATGGCGGAAGTAGGTGCAGTAAGCTCGGATTCTGTTGCTCAGTACGAGAAGCAGTTAGAGGTCGACATGCAAAACCAGCAGGAAGTAGAAAACTTGGTCGTTCTGTATCAGCAGAAGATTATGGCGGATGTGTTGGCAAGGCTGATGCCCGAGAACCCGAACGAGCCCGATCCTTTGGTAGCTATCCGTATGCAGGAGTTAGAGCTCCGTCGTCAGAAACAAGAGCAAGACGCGTTAAACGACGCTGCCAAACTCGAGTTGGAGATGAACAAGGTCGAGCAGCGTGATCGATTAGACAACGCTCGAATGAGTTTGCAGGAAGAGATTGCGGATGACCGGAACGAAGTTAACCGGGAGCGCATTGCAGTTAACGCTGAGATTCAGCAGATGGCTATGCAACGGAGGGGATAATGCCGCTAAAAAAGGGAAAGTCTCAGGACGTTATCAGTAAAAACATTGAGACGGAAATGGACGCTGGCAAGCCTCAAAAACAGGCGGTTGCGATAGCTTTGAGTAAAGCTGGAAAGAGCAAATACGCCAGTGGTGGCATGGTAAACAGTCGTTTTAGTAAAATTGCTAGACCGCAGAGGTTTGCTGGAGAGTTTTAGTGATTTGTGCCCTCACAGCGATTTTGGTGGGCGTATATACTTACGGTGATTTATACACTTCTTGCGTGTATCGATGTCCTAAAGAAGTGTCTTTCTTCTATTATCATTATCCTCGTGTTATAAGGGTGCCATATGGGTATCGGTGCCCACCTTCTGTAAAGATAGGTGACAAAGTATGATTGAAGTTTTAGCTTTAGCGGGTGCAGTCACTAAAATAGCGGGAGGCATTAGTTCTGCTGTTCAAGCTGGCAAAGACCTGAACAGTGTTATGCCTCATTTTGGAAAGTTGGCTAAATTAGAGGCCGACATAGCTATTGCTGAATCAGGTAAGCACAAAGGTCCGCTTGGAAGATTAACATCTAGCGAAGAAGAAGGTTTTGCTATTGCTCAAGCCAAGATGGCGCACAAGGAAGCAATGGAAACTCTTCGCAGCCATTGCCGTTTATATGGGCCTCCGGGCATGTGGGACTTGGTTGTGCGTGAGCAAGCCGAAGCGAGAAAACGACAGAAAGAAGCCTTGGAAGCCCAAGCCGCTGCTAGAGACAGATTGTTCTGGGGTATTTCACTAGCGTTAGGGGTTACACTTTTTTTGGGGGGAACCGCCGCAATGATTTGGGGGGTAGATCGGCTGGCGAATGGCTGACGGGCTAAGTGGTATAGGGGCTGCTCCTTTTAACGTGCAGTCGGATATTCATCAGCAAACTCAAAGCCGTGAGCGCATAGAAACTTACTTATCAGAGCAACGTGTAGAGAAGGAACACAGGGCCAATCACAGCCACTTAGAGGCTCTTGTAAAGCAAAGATTGGACTTACAGGAAAGTTATGATAGGTTCGGACGCAAAACTAACGCAGATAGGCCGCAAGGCACCAAGTTAAACATAGAGGTGTAACATGGCGAATACCTTTGAAAAGATACTGCAATACAAGCTCATGCCACGTTTTATGATGGTTGTTATGACGATTATGTATATCCGCGTGATCGAGTGGGGGATGAGTTTGGATGACTTGTCAACACAGCAATCCGCAATGATTTCAGTGGTCAGCGGGGCTATGACGGGAACGATAGCTGTATGGCTGGGGTCTGAAAAATGAGTATTTTTACCGCTGCATTAGGGCCGATAGCTAACCTTGCGGGGTCATGGTTAGAAGGACAAGCAAACAAAAACGCCGCCGCTGCGGAGTTAAAGCTAACTGAGGCGAAGGCGAAAGCCCAGATATTGTTGTCAGAGAAAACAAGCGTTGCCGACTGGGAGCGCATCATGGCAGAGGGTGCTAAATCAAGTTGGAAAGATGAGTGGTTTGTAATTGTCTTGTCTATACCTTTGATTTTGGCTTTCGTTCCGGGCGCTGAAGGTTGGGTAGATCGTGGGTTTGAACAGCTTTCCAAAGCACCAGACTGGTATTTTTACAGCCTTGGAATTGCAATTTCAGCCAGTTTCGGTGTGCGCGGGGCGCAAGCCTTTTTTAAGAGGAAGTAACATGAGCGAGTTTAAGTTAAGCCAGCGTAGTCTGGACCGTATCGAAGGCATTGATGACGAGCTATATACATTGGTTCGCACTGCCATACACAACACGCCGTATGATTTTGGCATCCCTAATCTTGGAGGGTTAAGGACCATAGAAGAGCAACGGGCGCTTGTAGATTCGGGCGCGTCGAAAACCATGAAAAGTAAACATCTGGATGGGATGGCTTTTGATTTCATGGTTTTTCTGGGGCCTAGAGTTTGTTGGGAGTTAAAGTTTTATGATGATGTTGGCGATGCTATTGTGAAAACGGCTAAGGATATGGGCATTAAGCAACTTAAATGGGGAGGGGCTTGGCATATCGACAACATCCTAGACTGGGATGGTACGATGTTAGAGGCGTACAATGATTACGTTAAGTTACGGGTGTCGCAGAACCGCACACCGTTTGTAGACATGCCCCACTTTCAAAAAGGATAATTGTTATGATTTCTAAAACTACTGAGAAGGCCATTGAAGACGCAGTGTCCGAAGCTGCGAGCGATGATAAGAAAAACCCTACTTCTCGTTATAACACGCAGAAGGGCCGCAACAACACGGCAAAGTACGGCAGGAAAGCTAAGAAGAAGATGCCTAGCACACCTAAGATAGCGTCGGATCCATCTACTCCCGGCAAGATGGGCGGTAATAAAACCTTACAAATGCCATACAAAAGAAAGATTTCGAAGGCGTTGGGAACCTCTGAGCTTCCTGTCGGAAAACCTGTACGGGACGGCATGAAACCTGTGACGGGGTCTAAGGGTACGTCAGAGAACATGACTAAAAAGTTTGCTATGGGCGGGGAAGTTCGTCCGGGCGATGTTCGTGACAACTCCAAACGTGGAAAGTGTTACTAATGACTACGATTATGATCAGTGTGCTTCCTGACGGGATGCCTGTAGATAAAATGGAGAGCGACGACGACGGCAAGAGTTGTCCGCTCCCAACGCAAGATGACGAGCTAAACGCCGCTAATCGTGAGATAGCGGTTGAGGAGTATGGGTATCGTGAGCCTAATACTAGCTCGGCATTTCGCAATGACGAAAGCTGCGGGACGTGTGGAATGTACAACCAGACCGAGGATATGCAAGATTGCATTGGAGACGAGTCTGGGGACACGGGCTATTGCCAACTACTCAAGTTTGTGTGTAGTAGTGAAAACACATGCAACGAGTGGGTAGAAGGTGGTCCAATCACATCTGACCTACAAGAGGAATACAAGGATATCCTATAATGGATGTTGTCGACTTCGCAAAATATGTGTATAGGTTGTTGAGAGAGCGTGAAGAAGACATTGCTCGCTCTTTAGCCAACGGGTCTGCTAAAGACTGGGAGACCTATAAAATGATGGTGGGAGAGATACGGGGACTCTCTTTTGCTAAAGAAGAAATGAAGTCCCTGCTGGAGAGAAACGCTGACGATGTCGAAGACCTTATATCTTCCTGATCACGTCGCGCAGAAAATAAATAAGGAAAGAAGCTCTGACACGTCAGACGGTCCTTCTTTAGAAAGCGCGTACATTAACGCTGACGAGCGGGTGTTAGATCCCTCGCTCCTCGAAAAGCCCCTTCTTGAAAGATTACCGCAGCCTACAGGATGGCGTATGCTGGTAATGCCTTATCAGGGGAAACTCAAAACAAAAGGCGGCATTCACTTACCTGACGAAGTTCGGGAAAGAGAATCTGTAGCTACGGTTGTTGCATATGTCTTAAAGCTAGGGCCGTTGGCCTATGGTGACAAAGACAAGTTTGGAGAGCCGTGGTGTAAAGAAGGACAGTGGGTTTGCATCGGTCGCTACTCAGGTTCTCGATTTAAGATCGAGGGTGGAGAGGTCCGGATTATTAACGACGACGAAGTAATTGCAACCCTAATGGAGCCTGATGATGTCAAACACGTCTGAAGAAGTTGAAACCGAAGAGATTGAAGTAGAGATTGAAGACATTGCGTCTGAGGAGCCTGCAAAAGAGGCGGCTCCTGAACCAGAGGTATCTGTTCAGGAAGAGCCTGAACCGCAGCAGGTTGAGGCCGCGGAGGATAGCGAAGAGTTAGACGACTATAGCAAGGGTGTTCAAAAGCGAATTAAAAAGCTGACGGACAAGTATCGCAAAGAAGAGCGCGATAAGCAGGAAGCCTTGCGGCTATCTTCACAGTTAATGGAAGAGAATAAGAAGATGAAGGATCGTCTTCGGCTTCTCGACCGAGGTTATGTGCAAGAATACGGCAATCGTTTAAACATCGAGATGAACTCTGCAAAGATCCAGTACAAGGATGCAGCGGATCGAGGTGACAGCGATAAGATGCTGGAGGCGCAAGAAAAGCTGTCTCGTTTAAACAACGAGATGGAGCGTCATCGTCAGGCGAAAGCGCGGGTTGAACGTGAGGCTAAACAGCCGCAGCAACCTCCATTGCAGCCGGGACAACCTGTTGCGCAAGCACAACCAGCCCCACAACAGCAGGCTCCGCAACCGGACCCAAAAGCTGTAGCGTGGGCCGAGAAAAACGAGTGGTTTGGCACGGATAGATTACTTACATCTGCCACATATGCCATCCATGCAACACTTGTCGAAGATGAGGGGTTTGACCCGAACGGCGATGAGTACTATACTGAAATTGACCGTCGTCTTCGTTCGGAGTTTCCGAACAAGTTTCAAACGGTTAAGAAGTCGGGAAGTGGAGCACCTGTCGCCTCGGGGAACTCCTCTGCATCTCGCAGCACTAAACAGGGGCGCAGGTCGGTGAAGCTAACGCATTCTCAAGTTGCGATTGCAAAGAAGCTAGGCGTACCGCTTGAGGAATACGCAAAGTTTGTAAAGGATTGAGAATATGGCTAATAGATCACCACGCAAGACTACAACGCGGGACACAGACTCGCGCAGAAAACCATGGGCACCGCCCAGTCACCTTGAAGCACCTACGCCACCAGATGGGTATGTGCATCGTTGGATACGAGTTGCAATGCGAGGCGAAGAGGACAAAATGAATGTCAATGCCAAGCTGCGTGAAGGATGGGAACCTGTCCGGAAAGATGAGTATCCAGACTATGAGGCTCCGACTATTGACGATGGTCGATATGAGGGCGTTATAGGTCAAGGCGGATTGATGCTGTGTCGACTCCCTGTTGAAACGGCTCACGAAAGAACTGAATATTACGGGGGCAGAACCCGCGAACAGATGACTGCCGTAGATCAGGACCTTATGAAGGAACAACATCCTTCGATGCCGATAACTAATAGTCGGCAAAGTCGTGTATCGTTCGGAGGTTCTCGTAGAGACTCCGACTAATTGAAAGAGGATTGCTACTATGGCAAACACTAACGGTGCCTTCGGACTTCGTCCGATTGGTGTAGTCGGTCAGGCTGCAAACACCACTGGTGCGACCGAGTATCGTATCGCCTCTGGAAACACTAACGCGATTTACCAAGGTTCACCCGTAATACCGCTGTCAACAGGCTTTATTGATATTGTTGGCGCGGCTGCTGGTGGAACGGTAGGTTTACTTGGTGTGTTCTGGGGATGCGAATATGTATCGTCGACCACTGGTGAGAAAGTTTTCTCAAACTACTGGCCCGGGTCAGGCGCGGATTCTAATCATCCCGTCAAAGCCTTCGTGTATGACAACCCAATGCAGACATTTGTTATCTGCTCAGACGCTTCACTGACTAGCGAAGCAACTGCGCAGGGTCATGTGTTCGCAAACGCAAACTTTGCAACTGCTACTTCAGGCTCTACAGCCTCTGGTATTTCATCTGCTAAGTTGGGTGTTAGCACAATCGCCACCACTGCTGCATTGCAACTGCGCATCATGGGCATCCAAGATGACCCTGAGAACAGTGACTTCACAGCGGCTGGTATCCCTGTAATTGTTCGATTGAATAACAGCTTCAACTCCGCCAACGGTGCGATTGTTGCTGGTACTCCGTCGACTACTGGCGTTTAAGGAGGTCTAAAGAATGGCTATTTCTCGCGCACAACTAGCGAAAGAGCTAGAACCGGGCCTCAACGCGCTGTTTGGTATGGAGTACTCTCGGTACGAAAACCAACACGCGGAAATCTACACAACGGAATCTTCAGATAGAGCATTTGAAGAGGAAGTGATGTTGAGTGGGTTCGGCGCAGCACCAACCAAATCGGAAGGTTCTGCCGTCAATTTTGACGAAGCTAACGAAGCATATACTGCTCGTTATAACCACGAAACAATCGCGCTTGCGTTCTCTATAACGGAAGAAGCGATTGAAGACAACCTCTACGACCGTCTCGGTTCACGCTATACGAAGGCGCTTGCGCGTTCTATGGCTCACACCAAGCAGGTTAAAGCTGCATCTGTGTTGAACACGGCGTTCACTGCTGGTGCAACTGCTGGTGGTGACGGTGTTGCACTTTGTGCGACAGACCACCCGCTAACCAACGGTGGTACGTTTGCCAACGAACCGACAACTGCGGCTGACTTGAACGAGACTTCTTTGGAAGACGCGTTGATCAGCATTGCTGGTTTCGTTGACGAGCGTGGGTTGAAGGTCGCCCTGCGTGGCACCAAGTTGGTCATTCCACGTCAACTGCAATTCGTTGCAGAGCGTTTGATGGTTTCAAACTTGCGTGTTGGCACAGCGGACAACGACACTAACGCTATCCGGTCAATGGGTATGTTGCCAAACGGTTATGCCGTTAACGACTTCCTGACTGATCCAGATGCGTTCTTCGTCATGACCGACGCACCTCGTGGTTTTGTCCACTTCGAGCGTTCTGCTCTGTCCACTAACATGGAAGCAGACTTCGACACTGGCAACATGCGCTTTAAGGCTCGTGAACGCTACAGCTTCGGCTTCAGCGATCCACGCGCAGTATTCGGTTCACCCGGAGCGTAAAACGTGCTATAGTCTGGGAGGGTACTTTCATATACCTCCTCCCAAACTGGGGGCTACTTCGGTAGCCCCTTTCTTTTTTTGTCTGGTGTGATATTCTACATCTGGAGCAATAATGCTCGGTATAGATTTCATGGTCTTGCAAGCCATGAGAGTTGACCTCGGACACGAGAGGAGAAAAACATGGCTACTACGAATTTTTCAGGACCCGTAAACTCAACAAACGGTTTTATCGGGGACATCAAAGTTCCAACATACACTGTGGCAAACGCACCTTCTGCTTCTGATGCAGGGGCGGGGACAGTTGTGTTTGTGTCTAACGGCGCAGCAGGTTCTGCAATTTTGGCATTTTCCGACGGTACAAACTGGAAGCGTTCAGATACTGGCGGAACAATCGCAGCAGCGTAAAGGTGACACATGAGTAGATTTAAGCCTCCAAGCGCAGAAGAGCTTGCCGCTCGTGGGTTGGACCCTGATGGAAACCCCTTGAAAAAAGAGCGGGTACGAGCGCGTAATACTGACGGCACTCTAAAGGCGGACGATCCTTCTACTCCGAATGTAAATGAAGCGTGGGAAAACGCGCCCGTTAAGAAGAAGCGCGGACGCCCACCTAAGAAGAAGGATTAAAGCATGGCTGGTCCAGTTAGTGCGTATAATTGGGTTCAGGGGACTTCGGCGGCTGTCGTAGGTCCTTCTCGTTCTCGTCTCCGTCAGGTAGTTATATATGCTGCCGCAGCAGGCTCGTTCACTCTCAAGAACGGCAGCGCATCTGGGGGAACTTTGCTAACGCAGACGTTCCCTACGGGGCACCATGTCATGAACATTCCTGACGATGGCATCATTGCCTCTGAAGGTGTTTATGTCTCGGCCTTTACAGGGACCGCAAACCAACTGACAATTATTTTGTCGTAGGGGGTCCCGTGGCTTATGAGATCCGCTCGATATCACAGGTCGGAACCTCGGAGCCGTTTGAGCTTCAGGTGGCTCGGGGTCAAATCCCCGGCCACTATTTTGTGCATAAGTTTGGGTACAACCCCGAGATAGGAACATCCGCCGAGACTGTCTGGGCACAGGGCGGACTCTACGTTTACCCGACTGCCGCGTCTACAATGTACATATCAAGCAGTTC
>Ga0208898_1001564_pt1 | contig 14912 bp, 20 predicted proteins | sample VirMetDEL_Mar_4_FD_184513 | JGI IMG/M metagenome (GOLD analysis project Ga0208898, IMG submission 184513) | Aqueous microbial communities from the Delaware River and Bay under freshwater to marine salinity gradient to study organic matter... | ecosystem: Environmental > Aquatic > Marine >...
GTGGAAAAACAGGGGTATTTCTTTAGTGAATGATGAGGTAGGAAATGTGGTGTTATATTATAGGTTTATTTATTATGCCAAGAGAAACACTAAAAGGCTTTAAAATACTCTAAAAGGTTTTAAAAGGCCAGTGCCGAACTGACCCGTTTGCATGGCCCAAACCAAAAAAACTCAAAAATCATACCAAAAAGTAAAGCCTGACACATTGTCATCCCACTTTTTACCACCAACAAAAACCATACCAAAACTAATTTTCTTTTTTAACTACGATAATAATAAAAATCGTCAATAAAACAAACACAATCATATAACCCTTTTTTTTAATTATACAGGAAACTTTTTACAATTCCAATATATTTATTGGTATATGATTACTTTAATGCTGGACATTATTAATCTATACCATCGCTGAGGCACGGGAATCTAGATGTAATCATTAAAAAACAACAAATAACAGGGAATTAGCCTTAACTATCCCATACCAAACAAAGGCTTAGGTTATACATCACCTATAATGGATGCAGTAGAGATACTGGGGTTTTTATAAAGTTTTACCCAATAGAATTAAAAAACAATACCAAACGAGGTATTAAAAATCATAATATGGTCCATAAACACCATAAATTTTTTGTGCCATAAAGTTTTTTTATTATATTTGGCATTATGGAAAATTTATTTGATTGGACATCGGAGATTAAACCAGGTATCATACTAGAACCTGATACAAAATATTGTATTGAATGTGGCAATGATTTTGATAATGATATTATTCGTGAGGCATTCAATAAGATATTTGGTAAGGATTGGGTTGATTCCTGTTATGTGGGTAGACACAAATATATCAATATATTTGATAACGCTATGATATATGATTCAATGAAGAATGGTGAACCAATTACTCTTAGCATTCATTATGATGATAAATTCATTTATACAGGATGGGATAATGGTAGTTATTTCAGAGATAATGATTCTTTTCTTAAATTTATTTCAATGGAAGATTTTATTAACTATTCTAGAATTGAATAGGGGTTAATTTATTTTACCCTTTTTTAATTAATATCTAAATATACCAACACCATCAACCTTTTCTTTTTCAAACTTATTCCAATCAAATCTGTTATTCCATGTACTGAACCAAGTTCTACCGCCTTTAAGTGTTACTCCGTTAAATGTAATTTCTCCATCACCAATATGTAATGGTTCAATAGGGATGATGTTATTTTCTAAACCAACATCCCCTGTATATACTACGTCATCATAATTATTCCATTCATACCATTTGGAAGTTTTTTTGTATTGTATCATATCTCCTGTGATTATGCCATCTGATATTGTGCCTTTAAAACATTCATCATATGATTCATAACTATCTCTTGTAAAATCATGTTCGTAATCATAATAAGCATAACCACCATATATGGAATCACCAAACACCCATTTCTGATATCTAATTAAATATGATTTATGTGTTGTTTCATCCCAACCCATATATTCATATGTTGGCCTAATAAAACTAAACACAAACATAGTAATACTACCAAAAATTAATACTAATGATAAACAACCTCCTCCAGCAAACGGTGTGTATTCCCAAACTCTAAACACCCCAACTAACCTCCAAGCCATAACTTATTATTTTTTGTTTTTAATATAAACACAATAATTCACATAAACAACAAATCCATTATATTTATTAATATAAATTAATAAAAAAATGAAATATAAAATAAATGGGTTGTTAAGGGAGAATGATTTTGATTGGTTAATTGACCTTAGTGAAAATACACCACAAATTGGGACTGCTTGGATTGTAACAGGAATTAACAATGAGGAAGAGGTAATTGAATGCCAACAATTTTTATTTAACCTTGGTTTTAGGTGGAATAATGGTAAAAGTATCTCATCACTTTCCTATTCAATTAAACGAATAACTTCGGTATTCAGGAGCTCTGTTAAAGATCGTTTGTTGGGTTGGTCCGATGAAAAATCGATTAACGGTTCTATAGAAATAGCTAAGGAAAATGGTTTTGATAAACTATATCATTATGAATGGGTTAATGGAACAACAAGGTTAAAGGACATTATTAACCTAACCGATAATATAAATGAATCAGAAGAGTTTAATGATTTTGGTTGGATGAGTGATATTAAACCAAACCCATTTTTAAATGGTGACAATGTTGTTGTGTGGTTAGATAGGCCAATAAGTGAGGATGAGTCTAAAACATTATTGAATTTTGTTAGAGAATCAGGAATTGAACCTAAGAATTTTTATTCAACCATAAATACACTTATTAGATATTCAAAAACAAATAATGGGTATATTAGAACTGTAGATGGTAGAGTTGGATATGGTTCATCTAAAAATACGTTTAATTCAATGGTTGATGGTGAACAATATGTCGAATATAGTGTTTCTGTTTTATTTGGGTCAACATTGAATGAATCCAATGATTTTGAATGGACAAAGGATATCCCAACACCATGGTATGCACCAGGAAAGAAATATAAAACATCAAGTGGGAATATATTAACAATAAATGATTTTGATATTGAATATAATATAATTTATTATTCGGTATTAGATCCCAAAGGAAATATTGTATCAGTATCAGATAATATGTCAATAAATATGGACCATTTTGAGGAACTTATAAACGGAATTTTAATGCCAATAAACGAATCCAATGATTTTGAATGGGCTCAAGATGTAACACCTTATTCCAAACATTATCTGGAGGATAAACTTATCCAATTTAATCCACCATTGCATTCAGAAACAGATGTGTCGTTTATTAATAATATTATGGTGGAATTGGAAGACCTTGGTTATGATACAATGTTTATGAGGGGTGTTAATCAATTATACGCACTATTACTTCGTGATTCACATGTATTAACAATTGACAATGATAATGGCGTTGCTCCCGAAAAACGTGCTGAACGCATAACAAATAAACCTGTTGAGGTTATTGATGGTTATGTTTTCTTTAAGAAACAAAATATAAATGAATCAGAAGAATATGATGATTTTGGATGGACAAAGAACGTTCCTGCAGATATAGACCCCAATAAGGAATATATTTGGGAAGAAATGGCAGATATACTTATGGATAATAGGTTCAATCGTACCAGGTTTGAGGCCAACATTCATGATGATGGATATTTTAGAATTGAAGATGAAGGAGGCGTTTACAAATATTGGTATATGAATGATAGAGATATTATAACTCTTAATGAAATTCTTGATGAGGTAAAGAAAACCTGTGAAGAATATACTGGTAGTATTGAGATTAGAGACGAATATCGTGAATTATATAACGCCCTTATTGGATATGAATATTATACCATGCTGGGACCATTGGGAGAATCAGAAGAATTTAACGATTTTGGTTGGACAAAGGATATAGAACCAGCAAAAGAACAATTCCCATTGGAAAAAAGAACCTTATATTATTTTGAACCAAATATTCCAATGGATAGAGTTAGAGACGAATTAATACCAAAACTAGAAAACACAAGGGGAATGAAATACGGTATTATAAAAAGATTGACAAGAATATCTGAAGAACCTAGACATCAAGAAGAAGGTATAAAGTTTTTCTATACAGATATAAATAAAGATTTCGCTGGTTGGTGTAGTAGTTCTGAGATTGAAGATTACGAATGGTTGGATAAGGTTGATGGATATGAATATTTTGAGATAAGGCAATATTAATATTAAAATATAATAAAATGTATTGATGAGGTGTGGTTATGTTGCCACACCTTTTTAATGCAATAAAAAAATAAATTAAATAATATTTGGTATAATTAGAAGAAATCATTATATTTGCATTGATATAACAAAAAGAAATATAAAGATGATAGGAGAACATTATTATAACACATATTTAACGAGGGAGGAAAGGCTTAAGTTCAGGAATAATTACCTAAATCATGACAATACCCCAAGACAATTCGATTTTTACCTTGCTAGTGAATACAATAATTCATTTGAATTTATATCTTCTAGTTTTAATTGGGCTGATACACCTGAAGGTAATGATTATTGGTTTCGTATATCAACCAGAACAACACAAGTTGATTTAACCTCATCAGGAACAACAGAATACCATACAGAAGTTATTGTTGATAAAAAAGAAACAAGAGTGTTAACACCATATAAATTTATATAAGATGACAGGACAAGAATATTATGACCATTTTTTAACAAAGGAAGAACAAGACCAATGGATGTTAAATTTTAGAGATGCTTGTATCGGAACACACACAGAACCTCATACATATATTGAAAATAAAATGTATAGGGGCTTTAATGATTTTAATGATTTTATATCAGGAAGTTTTAGTTGGGCTGATACACCTCAGGGTTTTCAATATTGGGATGTTATATCGGAAAGAACAAAACCTGTTAATAAGAAACAAGTATTTAAGATGACACCATTAAAGTTTATATAAGATGACAGGACATGAGATTATAGAAACAATCATTCTGATGGTGAGTTTATCCCAATGGTAGATTTTATTAACTATTGTATGGTTGATGTCTAAGGGTAACAATTTGTCATGTTAACATATTTATTGTTATGAACATTAAAAAGATTATAAAAGAAGAAATAGATGACTTCGAATGGACAAAGGATATTGAACCTAGTAATTTTACTGTGGGGGATTGTATTCTTTTTTATCGTGTTAGGTGGACGATAACATCAATAGATGACGGTTATTTAACAGTACGTAGTAATGACTTTGATTTAAGTCAGGAATGGGCGGAAGCTAAATGGTTGGAGGAGACAGTTACAGAACTCCTGAGTGATGGTACCATGAAAAGATGTGAGGATGGGGATGACAATCATTTAACCCAACCTGAATAATATTTATTGTTATGGACATTAAAAAGATTATAAAAGAAGAAATGGGTAACTTTGATTGGGCAAGTGATGTTGAACCAATGGTACCGTTTAATGTTAAATCTGACTACATGATTACAGGCGTCCCATCAAAGGAGGTTGAGACAAAGTTTTTGGATAAGTTATACGAATTGTATGGCAAAGAATTCATTGATAAGAATAAAAAACATATTAGAATATTGGATAATCAATACATTAATAACTATGATGGACCAATTGTGATTTATGTAAGTTATGATGAAATGTACGGTGGTTACATCTCAAATGGATGGGATTATGATGACCATGAAAGAATAACAGACAGTGATAAGGATTATGAGTTTAAATATACCTATAACCAATTCCTGAACCAATCAACCCAAGACCAATTAACGGAATCAGATGATTTTGATTGGGCAAGTGATGTATCACCATTTGATATAGGACCACTAACGGTTGTTTGGTTAGATACAGAAATGACACCTGAACTAATTGAGAAACTATATCACCAAATGAAAAAGGCTAATGTTCATACTCGTGGTATAGATGATGATGAAAGGCCTGTCGAATTAAAAGACCTGGATATTCTGAAACATAATATATACCAATATATAAAATTCTATAAGGGTGAAACAGGTCTAATGTATTATGGTTATGGTAGTACTAAAGATATATACGAGAAATACCAATACAATAATGTGGCTGACCACCTGGTAGGTAAACCATATAAGGAAATCTATCTTAGTCAAATGTTATGAACATGACATAATGTCATTGATGATAACTTTATCCTGAAAGATATTGCCATTAAATAAATTATCCGTAACTTAGTTTGGTGCTCTTTATATAATAAATCATTACACAGTAGAGCACCAACATAAAGGTACGGCTTTATTCTAACATGGCCAAATAAAATACATGACAATGTGTCACACCTATTAAATCTTTGGCCTAACAATCTATAACATACTGAACCATATGAATGTGGGGGTGATACCTGATGGTGTTGTCTCCATTAAGGTATGCTACCGTGAAGGGTATGACATAGTGTCAGGTGTGAGTGATGGTTACAGGAAAGTATAAGGCACCATCATAAAGATACGGCTTATCTTTGACATGGCCAAATAGAATGTATGTTAAGTTGTGAATGGTTTTGAGATAAATGTTGGACTGACATTGTGACAAAGAGTTAAACACCCCCACCCCCCCCAGTACCGCTCGTATCCCCCCTCCCAGGATCTAGGGGGGTAATCCGGAAAAGGGGGGTCGGACCCGTTAAGATATTTTTTACAAAAAAACACTAAAAAGATCCCGGGAAAAATTTTTTCTGAAAAAGCGTTAGCACATAAATCATAAATTTAATAAATCATAAATCATAAATTTAATAAATCATAAATTTAATAAATCATAAATTTAACGTATTATAAATGATGTCTTTTCATAGAATAACCTTTTGTTAGTATTAACTCCCCTGAATCTATAAGGTTCTACATCTCATCTATAGAAAACTCCCCTTCAATATCGGTCTTTACGGATTTAACTATAACCCACTTATCTTCCAAGGCTATTATAACCGATTCAACAAAACCTTCCCTCTTATCAAATATTATTTTATCACCAACCTCCATATCAATAATTATATTGTTTTTTAACAAGTATTTTTTTATATTTGTGTTATGAAACGTAAGATTAAAATAGGGGATAAATTAATGTGGAAAGATTGTGATTTTGTTTTTACCATCTCAGATATTGATTCTTCAAAAGAAGGTGGCCAAATTTTATGGGAATGGGCTGAATATGATGGTACTAAAAAAAATATCTATGGTAATAGAGTTGATGACATAAACGAATGGATAAAATCTGATGAGATTTTTATTGTTGGTTCTGATATGACACCCATTAAAAAGATTAAACCCCATTTTTTAACAAAGGGGTAAAAAGATCCCGGAAAAAATTTTTCTGAAAAAAACGATATTTATATAGTATGAAAGATATAATTAAAAATATATTAAAAGAATCGGATTTTGATTGGGTTGCTGATAGTGTTGTACCATTTTTAGAAATTGGTGAGCCTTTAACACTTAAAAACCCTAAAAATAAGTATAGGATATACGTCACACATGGTTATGGTGAAGATAATGGTATATGGTCTGATAATTGGATTAACTTAGACCCTAACACACAATTAGATGATTTAATTAGATATGTTAAAATACTTCATTGGTTATCTAATAATCGTGGGGGTGTCTATGGGTTGGTTGATTTATGGTTTAATGGTGAAACATGGGTTTTGTCGGATGAAATGAATAAGGAGGTACAAGAGGTTATGAATGATGAGGGTTGGTCAATGGAAGAAGACTCTGATACTATAAAAGATACACTGTTTGAGTGGTTGGTTAATGAATTAAGGGATTATGCTATTATAGACCACGATTCTTATTATCAGGGTGATGCTTCTTTGGAAGATTGGAAAGTAACGTACTTCGATGAGTTCGGTGTTGAACATGAGGTTAAGGTAAATTTATAATATGAAAGATATAATTAAAAATATATTAAAAGAATCGGATTTTGATTGGACTAAAAATGTAGAATCTGATTACTGGAGTCCTGAACATAGACCATTAAATGTTGGTGATTGTATTGTTGATAAATTGGATTTCAGTTCTACACGATGGGTTATAGAGAAATTTGGTGTAAGTCTTGCTGGTACTCCGGTTATTTACGTTAGTGATGGGGAAGAAAATAAAATTCTTAATAGAAAATTTTTTGAGGAAGATTTAGTTAAAGGTCGTTATTCTTTTTGTGAGGATTTCATTAAGGAGGATTTTGATTGGATAGAATATGTCGAACCAACTGATTATTTGGTTGGCAAATGTTTTTTCTTTGATCCACCCGTTGAAACCGATAACGATTCTGATTATGGTAAGTTATTTGATTATTTGGTTCGTAATGGTTTTGAACCTTTTTATGGGACTGAACGTAATGCATACGATGTTGTTGGTTTATATTCTTATATTGAACGTGGTAGTGGTAAAAAGGGTTTTGTATTTACAGATTTAGAAAACGATACTGATACACCAGAAAACTATTTGCAACACATAAAAGATTTTGCTAATGATGAATCAGAATCAGGTCGTGAGGGTATTGTGTTGTTATATGCAAGAGATTATGTTAGAAAAAATATTGATTAACTAAATTCATAGGATTCATCATTATTTTTTAATATTTCCATGTGTGGATTAAGGAAAATTGTGCCCGGAATCATCCCTCCCCCTACCCCCTCCCGAAAATTTATTAGATCATATGTTTTGCCATATGGTATATTATTCTTATATTTAGGTATAATTAAAAGGTATTAGAATTATGAAAAATTTGTTTGTTATATTATTTGTTGTTTTTTCATCGGTGGTTTTTTCTCAGAGTGTTGAGGAAATGAAGATGATTATTGAGATTAATAAGATTAGAAAAGATCCTAAATCTTATATCCCTGTTGTTGAGGATTATATTAAAAAACAAGAAATTATATTGAAGTTAATGTCTAACCCTAATGTTAAAATTAATACGAGTTCGTATAGTGGTAATATGGATAGTAATAATGATATGATTAATGTTAAAAAAATCAGTGGTAAAGATGTTCATATAGAAAACATTAAAGAAGCAAAAGATTTAATTAGTGTTTTAGATACATTAACACCAATGGATACATTAGTATTTGATCCTTTCATGTATAAAATTACGGTGTCTCATGGTGAATACCTTAAAAGTGTTAACAAATCAGGCCATTTTGGACCAAATGGTCAAACAGTATTTGAAAGATTAGGTAGAAATAATGTTTCAGAAAATTGTGGTATTGGTCTAATAAATTTAATGGTTGATTCTGGTATACCGGGTCACGGACATAGATATAACATATTAAACCCTAAATCGAAATACGTAGCAATTCATTATATAATAAACCACCCTACTTGGGGGGATTCTTTTATGATACAAAACTTTATGGAATAGATTAGGATTAGGATTATAAATCAAAGAAATAACATTCTGTTGGTTTATTACTACCTTTCTTTTTAATCGATTTACATTTTGTTTTTGGTTTACCACCCTTAATTTTTTTACTACCACCGGTTAATTCATTAACACCAACCTTAACTAACTTAACCTCCACCTTTTCCAATATTTCATAAACGGTTTGTTGGGTAGGTTTGATTGGTTCCTGAAAATCTACAATAAAAGTTATTTTAACATATCTATATTGACTAGTTGTTTGTCTTGCACCACTTCTTTCTTGAGAAGTCATTCCTTTCTTAAATAAATCAGGTCCTTGGTTTGGTAATATATTTGTTTTAATGTTGTTAATACCCATAGAGTTTAGGACTTGGATAACACTATTAGCTCTATTCTGTGCCAATTGTTCATTACCGATACTAATAGGTTCTTTATCTGTTGATGCCTCTATAATAACACCCGAAACTTTACCATTTATAGATTCTAAAATAGATAACATATTTTCTATATCAGATCTAACTTGTGGTGATAGTTTAACACCACCAGATAAAAACATATCCATATTAGTATAATCTAATGTCATTTGTTTTTCTATAATAATTTCATCACCTTGTTTTAATATAGAATCTTTATATAATTTAATTGAAGACACACCATACCCTTGTTTTATTTTTGAGTATATTTGTGTTTTTTGGTTTTTTATGTCATCTAGGTTTAATGTTAATTGTAAATTTTTATCTTTAGCGACCTCATCAAATTTTTGTTCTATTTTATCAGCATTCTTTTGCATATAAGAACTTAATTGTTCAGGTTCCATCCTAAGATAGTTGGCAAGTTTATTAATACCTTCTTCGTCTTCTAAAGTTGTCTTTATTTGACTTAACACTTCACTTTTGTTGATAGTATCTTTGGCTTGTTGTGCTTTAACTTCATTCCCACCGAATGTAGAACCTAATAAAAGTGCTGCACCCAATACAACCTCTTTCCAGCCTTCTTCTAATAACTCTTGTTGTTTAACATGTTCTGTTATTAATTTTAGTTGTCTATCATTGATGTAATACCTTTTATTCATATAATAATTTTGTTATATAAATATTTGTTAGTTAAAGAATGTAAATTAAAATTGTATATTTAATTTATTTTTATTATATTGTATATATAAAAGTTGTGTATTATGAAAAAATTATTATTTATATTATTTTTGTTTGGGTTAAATGTGTTTGCACAAACAACCCTTCTATCAGAAGATTTTTCTTCAATGGGTACGGGATATGTTACACAAACATTAAGTACGTCATCAAATTATCAAATTGTGAATGATTGTACCTATGAAACTTGGGAAATAACAACTTCACACAATGAAGAGTGTAGTTCCTGTACTGGTAGGTTTGCAGCCATTGAATGGTATGGTAATTCTTGTACACAAGACAATGTGTTTGTGACTAAGCAATTTTCACCTAGTGAAACTACAATATCAATTTCATTTGATTATTTGTTTGATCATTACTCCGCAGATTATTTTGAGGTTTATTTATATAATGAAACTGATGGGAATCAAGTGGGTAGTGATTTAGTTTATGTAACTGTAGATACAGATGATAGTTATAGTGGTAGTGTTAATTTAACAGGTAATAACTCCACTTCAGATAACTACACACTTAGATTCCACTATTATGGTAGATATGATTATGGTGCTAGTTTTGATAATATATTAGTAACAGAATCATCTTCTGGTGGTGGATCGGGTGGTGGTAATACCGAAGTAACTATTGGTACAGGTACTTCAGAAAGTGGTTTAGTCCCTTCATATGGTTTATTTGATTATAGTTGGTCAGGAATGATTTATTTACAAAGTGAAATAGGAAATGAAGGTGATATAGAATCTATTAGTTTTTATGTTGATGCTAGTAGTCCTTCATCTTATGTAATGAGTAACCAAAAAATATATATGGCTCACACAACTAATACACAATTTCCGAGTTCATCAGTACAAGAAGATTTTAATAGTAACTATGTTAGTAGTAATTGGACACTAGTTTATGATGGGACTATTGATTGGTCACCAGGATGGGAAGAAATAGCACTATCAACACCCTTTTCTTACAATAATACAGATAACCTATTAATTAAGGTTGAAAATAGAGAGGGTAGTTATTCATATTCGTATCCAGAATTTGATTATACTTCATCCACTAGAAGAGCCGCCTATAATTATCAGGATTATAGTTACCCTACAGGTTCAGGTACTAGAACTAATAATCGACCAAACATTAAGTTTAATATATCACCAGTAGTGACACCTTTACCTGTTAACTTTGTTTCATTCGAAGGAAAAACTATAGAACCATTAGAAAACCAAATTGCAGTTCTTTTAAAATGGTTAACTTCTTCAGAAAAAGATAATGATTATTTTACGATATGGAGATCGTTAGATGGTTACAATTGGGATATTATCGCTATAGAAAAGGGTTTTGGTAATAGCCAAACCATATTAGAGTATATTTATTTAGATAGAAACCCTAATTCGGGTATTAATTATTATAATTTATCACAAACTGATATTAATGGTGATACAGAATTTTTTGGTATAATCTCGGTTAATGTGGATAAACTATCTAAAAGACAATATATTAAATTTAGGTATAATCTACTAGGCAAAGAAGTTGATGAAAATTATTCTGGTCCTAGGTTATTAATTTGGGATAATGGAGATGTTGAAAAAAGGTTATAAAAATATGGATGAAGAAGATATACCAATATACCCATTTGGTTTAGATGATTTTGAAGAGTTTTCTTTAGAGAGTGATGATTTATTTTATAGAAGGTCTATAATAATGATAGAGTACGCACATAAAAATGGTTTAGAAATAATAACTTTATTTAAAATTATTGTGGATTCTGAAAAATTATACTTAAATTTACCAAAAGATGTTTGGGTTAACACACTTGAAAAAGCAATAACACATTTTGAGTTAGTGGAGGCTTATGAAATGTGTGTGGAGGCTCAAAAAGTTTTAGATTTAATCAGTTAAAATATTATTATTATGAAGGTTTTAGATTATAAAGAAGTAAGAACTAAAGTACAAGGTTCTGTTTATGTTGGTGAGTTGAATGTTAGTTACAATAAATTGGTTTCTATTTTTGGTAAGCCGTCTGAGATTAATTCGGGTGATGGTAAGTCCAGAGTAAACTGGGTTTTTTCATGTGGTGATTCATTTTTTAGTATTTACGATTATAAGGATTCTAGGGATTTAGAAGAAGTTGATAGATTTTCTATTGGTGGTACAGGACCAAGTGGTGATTTCATTAAAGAATTAACAGAAATTATTAGTTTAAATGTTTAGTATTGGTGACGAATTAATATACAACAACGGTTATTTTGGGTGTATAGATAATATTTGTGGTGAAAGAATTTATGTTTCATTGTCGGATGGCTACTATTTTACCCTAAGTAACACGGAATTAATTAATGGTATTGCTTTAGGTAATATTAGGCACAAAAAAAAGTCAATAACCATAGAACCCGATTTTAAATTAGATAAGTTTAAATTTTAAAACCACTCTTACGAGTGTTTTTTTTTTATTTTAGATTAAATGTTTCTACTGAGAAAATAATTTTATTATTCTCATTTATAACATTATCACCACGTAAAAACAAATCAGAAAAACCAAATTCTACTTGTGCATAACACATTTGTTTCTCCATTTCTTCTAAAGCTTTTTGTTTTTCTTTAAAAAATTCTGTATAAAAAGGACAACTACCTGTTTTATCTGATACTCCATATATTTTCATATTACTCATATTGTGTTTTTAATAATAGATTATTTACCTCTTCTTTCGATAACCAACCACTAGGTTCTTCCATACCATCACACCAAACTTCAAACGTTCCTATACCATCACCATATAAAGAACCACCACCAACAACGGAATACCATTTACCATTTATTGGGAAATGTCCTGTGGCTTGAACAGCGTCAGGTTGAAATTTACTTAAAACCGGATGTGGGTTAAAAACCAAATCATCAAAATAGATTGTTGGTTTGTGATCCTCAACCCAATCAAACTCACTATTTTTTTCTGTTTCCATATTTCAAATATATAAAAAAATTTATATCTTTACAATATATTTATAATTATAAAGAAAAAATAATATGCCATACTTCACAAAAAAAGGTACAGGAAAAGATAAAGGTAAAACTTGTGTGTATAAAAAAGAGGATAAAACCAAAGTTGGTTGTACGGATGGTCCTGTAGAAAAATATTTAGCTGCTTTACATATGAATGAATCTGATGACCTTTTTGGTTGGACCAAAGAAATAAAGGCAGACCTAAAACCTGGTGAAATTTATGATATTAAAACAGGTAATGGTTATTATTGGGTCCCTGAATTATATTATGGTAGGAAATATGATAAAGAAATGGGTGGTGAAGTTTATAAGTTTGGTGATATAGATTCAAAAAAACCTAATTCAAGAAAATCAGTAAATTATGTTAGATCATTAATTGAGAAGGGTGATTTAAGACCTTACAACCCTAATTGGTCTATTAGGGATGAAATAACATTTACTAATGATATTAGACAGGCATCAAGAAAAAGTTTCGTTATTTACTTCGAAAATGGTATTATGTTAGATGACACACTACCAATCCAAGATAAATTATTTGAAATGGGGTTTCAATTTTACACAAAAGGACCTAACGAGTACATTACCAATGAAAATACTCAAATAGGTGATAAATTAATTCAATTTTTTGAGTGTGTTAATTGGAATAATGATATTCCTAGATACCAATATTTACCAAACGACCAATGGGATAACAAAATGATTATGTTGAGGACTGTTGATGTTGATGCATTAATGTCGTTTAGAAGACCTGATAACAGAATGAGAGACCAAGAATTATTTTTAGAGACTCTTGAAAACGATGTAATAGTTATTAATGGTGATAATGTATTAAAACAATTAAAATCAGATAAAAAAGACCTAAATGAAACTGCTGGTATATCCACAGAATCTAGAGAATGGGCAAATATTATACATGATGTTATAATGTCTAACCCCGATGAGAAGGAAAGGCTAATAATTGATGGTTATGATTACCCTGAAGTGTTTAATTCGTTCCCAATTGATTATGTTGTTGTTGATTTTTATGATAAATTAACAGGATATGGACAAGAATATTCAGGATATGATGAAGATGGTAACTATGTTGTTGTTTTATATATACAACCACAACTTTTAAGTGGTGTTAACCAGTATTCATTGAAGTCGGCATTGAATCATGAGATGAAACACGCATGGGAGGATTATAATAGACGATCCAAAGGGTTACCTAGTATAGATAATACCAAAGAATCTAAAGAATTATACAACAGAGATTTCATTTTAATGTTATCTGACAACAATGTTAGGGGTCCTATTAAGGAAATTCTTAAATATTACTACTATTTGAGTAAATTAGAACGTTCTGCTTACTTAGAAAACGTATATGATGGTAATAATTCTTATGAAAAGGTGGTTAGAGAGGTTGCATCCAAAGATTTTGAGGAATTTAAGGATAGATTTGACTTGGGTGTTAACTGGTATTTAGTAAATTCTAACTATAATATACCTTTTTTAACAAAATTTAAGAATCCTAATGATTTTATTGAGTATTCTGCTAAAGATCTAAGGTCAAAAGCGGTTAAAATACTCAAAAAAATCAATAAAATGAAGTATATTCACGGAAAAATCTAATAAGTATCGATTTTTTTCATTATTTTTTCTTCTAATTCCTCATCTATGGTACTATTACTCAAAACCTCTTCTAAAAGGGATTTTACCTCTTTTTTTGACCTTTCTTTTGATTTTAACCTAGATTTTACCTCAATTTCGTATAAATAATAAGAAATTTCATCAACTTTTTTAAGTTTTTGTAAATATTTCTCAATTCTTTGGTCTATTTTACGACTTCTTTCCATATTTGTAATAGTCGGTAAAGCCTTATTTAATTCATCTAACCTACCT
>Ga0208898_1001565_pt1 | contig 14901 bp, 35 predicted proteins | sample VirMetDEL_Mar_4_FD_184513 | JGI IMG/M metagenome (GOLD analysis project Ga0208898, IMG submission 184513) | Aqueous microbial communities from the Delaware River and Bay under freshwater to marine salinity gradient to study organic matter... | ecosystem: Environmental > Aquatic > Marine >...
TAGGTAATAATAGTGATGGTTGGGTAAAACTTTATTATGATAATACAGAAAAATTAGCTACAAGTAGCACTGGAGTAGATATTACAGGAACTTTGATAGTTGATACTACTATTAATGTTAATGATGCTACAGGCTATGGAAATATTGAATTAGGTGGTGCAAGTGGTGGATATGTAGATTTTAAAACTCCTTTTAATGATGACTTTGATGCAAGAATATTTTATGGTGGCACTAACTTTCAGATTACAACTAATGCTGACCAGCCAATATTGTTAAGGCATAATAATTCTACAAGACTAGCCACAACCTCTTCAGGCATAGACGTAACTGGTACAGTTGAACTTGATAATCTTACAGTTGCAGGTTCACAAGGTACTGATGGTCAAGTTCTTACCTCTACAGGAAGTGGCATTGCTTGGGAAGATGCTACTGGTACTGGAACAACTATTAACAATAATGCTAACAACAGAGTTATTACAGGTAGTGATACTGCTGATACTTTAGAAGCTGAAAGTGGTCTTACTTATGATGGTTCTAATTTAGGTGTAACAGGAACAGTTAATAGTATGACTATTGCTGCTAGTGGCTTTACTTGCCCAACAAGTCAAAACTTTGTAATTAATTCACCTAATGCATTAAGAATAAATATTGATTCTAATAATGATGGTACAGCAGAAGCATTTACTATAGGACATAATCAAGATACTGCAGCTAACACTAATGTTTTATTCAATATTACAGAAAGTGGAACTACAACTTTAAATAGTAAACTGGACTTAAATTTTGAAAAACAATTAGTAGCAGGAATACCAACAAATAATATATCTGTAACTGATACAACATCTTTAGCTGCTGGTGTTGGTGGTGCAATTAATTTTAGTGGTGTTTATCAAACAGGTGGTAGTACAACAGCTTTTGCTTCTATAGAAGCTAGTAAAGAAACAGCAACTCATAATGAATATGGTGGTGCTTTAGTATTTAAAACTAGACAAGATCAAGGCTCACAAAATGAGCATATGAGAATAACGTCAACTGGTGCTGTTATTGTTGGTGGTACATCACCTCTTGGTTCAGCTACATTTACAGTAGATAGTGATAGTGCTGCTATTGCTGTTTTTGATGGTTCTTCAGCAAGTGGTGGCTACTTACAATTTAGAAATAATAATACAGCAAAAGGTGTATTAGGTTTTGGTTCTAATGCAGGTGCTTCGTCTGTTAATAATATGATTTTGGGTACAAATACAGGAAGTCTACAAATTAATGTTCCTGAAACAGCAGGAGCAGCAATAAAGCTAGAGTTTGGAAATAACGACAACACTACTAGGCGAACAGTTCAAGCATACAAAGACAATTTTGAACCTGCTGCTGCTGATACGGGGGTTGTTGGTTTAGGAAGTCCAACAAGTAAATGGAAAGACCTATATCTTTCAGGTGGTGCTTATCTAGGCGGAACAGCAGCAGGAAACAAACTTGAAGATTATGAAGAAGGTACTTGGACTCCAAGCATTACTTTTGGTCAAAGTTCAACAGGCATTACCCATAATGTACAAAATGGAAAATATGTAAAAATAGGAAGTGCTGTATATGTTTCATGTCATTGTAGTTTAAGTAGCAAAGGAACTGCTGCTGGTATTGCTGATATAAATGGACTTCCATTTACTATAAATCAACAAGCATTTGGTGCTTTTCAACCCATAGGTGATAGACAAGGATTAAGTACAGCAGGTGTTCCAGTTAATTTATATTTGGCTGCTGGTAATGCATATGCTCGTTTTTATAAAAATGGTTTTACTGGCACTGGTAATAGCACTGTTACAAATGCTAATTTCACAAATACAACAGATATAGATGTCAATTTTGTGTATTACACGGATTCATAATAACTAATATACCTAGTGGATTCTAGGTACGGACATAGGAGAAAATAGAATGGCAATAACAAAAGAAATAATAGAAGATAAAATAGAAGTTGTAGGAGACTACAAAACTATACAAGTGAGAACAGCTACAGTCATCAAAGAAGATGGCGTAGAACTATCAAGATCTTTTCATAGACACGCATTAGATTGTGTAAGTTCTGTTCAAGATGAAGATGGTAACTGGACTCATGCAGATACAGATGTATCAGAAGAAAGTTTTAATGTTCAAGGCATAGCTGCTACTGTTTGGACTAATGAAATTAAAGAAGCTAAAAAAGCAGCTAATGAATTAGCAACACCATAACAGGAGAATAATATGAATTTTATATTAGAAACAATTACAACAGTAACTTATATTGTAACAACTGCATCAATCATAGCTGCTTGTACCCCTAACAAAATTGATGATGGTTGGATTAATAAACTATTTAGCTACATAGATATATTAGCTTTAAATTTTAAAATTAAAATAACCAAAAGAGAAGCATAGAAAATGAACTGGAATTGCAAAACAATAGAAGTATATAATCAAGAACACAATGGACATACTGGTGTTATATGGAATGTGCATTGGAAAGTAACAAAAGAAGATGGAGATTATTTAGCATCATCTTATGGTACACAAACCTTAAACACTGAAGAAATAAGCAATTTCATTCCTTTAGATTCTGTAACTTCTGCTGATGTAGAAGCATGGGTTATTAGTGCTATGGGTGAAGAGGTACTTGCTGAAATAGAAGCGAATTTAGATGCACAAATAGAAGAACAAAAAAATCCTGTATCTGATTTAATAACACTAGATTCTTAGTATATAATTTAATTTTAATAAACTTATAGGAGAGTTACATGAGTAAAGAAGAGAATAAGATGGAAAATCAAGAACCAGTAATAATTACATATAATGGCACAGAGTACAGAGCTTCTGATCTAAACGAAGAACAAATGGCTTTGGCTGGAAAATTAAATATTGTTGGTAAGAAACTAGCTAGACTTCAAGAAGCATACGATGATTATGTTATTACTAATGAATACAAGAACTTAGTAATCCAATCATTTGATAGAGCTATCAATCCTGAAGAGGTCGAGGTAGTAGAGGAAGAATAATGCCTAGAGTCACCGCACAAGATATCGGAGTTGAATTAGAAAAACACGAAATCCAATGCGGTGAAAGATGGACTCAAAACTGGAATAGACTAAAAAAGATAGAAGAACAAGTTAAAGATTTAGATGGTAAAACCGAAGCTAAACTTAACAAAATCGACTGGTCTATTAAAGGTGGTTTGGGTGCAGTGATATTAATACTATTAAGTGGCATTATCACCTTGATTATTAAACTATGATAGATAAACTTATCCAACCTGTTGGTGACATATTAGATAAATTTGTTGCCGATAAAGACTTAAAAATAAAACTATCTCATGAACTTGAGAAAGAGATAATTTCGTTAAACAAAGCACAATTAGAAGTAAATGCAGTTGAAGCAAAACACAATAACATATTCGTTTCAGGTTGGAGGCCTTTTATCGGTTGGTGCTGCGGTCTATCACTCGCTTATCATTTTATTTTAGAACCTATCATTCAATACATTCTTATAGTCAATGCAATTCAATTTGAAACGCCTGAGTTTGACTTTAGCCAATTATCTACAATCGTTATGGCAATGCTTGGCTTATCCTCGCTTAGAACCTACGAAAAAACAAAAAAATAATATGTACGACAACATAAAAGAAATGCTAATTAAGAATGAAGGGTTGATGTGTACTCCTTATCATTGTAGTGCTAATAAATTATCAATAGGTGTGGGCAGGAATCTCGAAGCAAATGGTATATCAGAAGATGAAGCTATGTATTTACTTGAGAATGATATTAAAAGAGTTGTAGATAATTTAGATAAAGTATGGAAAGTATGGAGAGGTTTTCCACCACTTGCTCAAGAAGTATGTATAGACTGTGCCTTCCAAATTGGTATCACTGGATGGATGAATTTTCGAAGAACAAGAGCTTTGATGGAAATGGGAGCATGGCTAGAAGCCTCAGAAGAAATTTTAAGGAGCAAGTACCACGAACAAACCCCTGCAAGATGTGCTAGAAATTCTAGAAAACTAGCCTTATGTCAAAATGCCAAGAAAGACATCAGACCAACATCAAGCTAATTCTAGACTTGGTGCATTAGGAGAATCACTGGTTCAAACATTTCTGCTTGAGTATGCAGACTTTTGTTTCCCCACCCAAGAAAAACATCCAGCAGACCTATGTATGGAGCTGAATAATTCAATGTATACAATTCAAGTAAAGAGCAGGCGAGCTACTAAAGAAAAGAAGTTTGTCTTTGCTGCTGAGAACTCAAGATCAATGTCTGATACTTATAAGAACTATAGTTGCGACATCTTAGCTTTTGTATTTTTCTTTGATGACCAAAAAAGAATTATGTTTAAGGCAAATACTTCTTCACAAAATTATTTCACCTTTGATAAAAAAATCATTACCGACAATATGGAACTAGACTCACTTCAAGAAACTCTTAATTCTCTTAATTCTGTTCCTGTTTTAAATTCAATAATTTAATCCTTGCATATTATATAAATATAATTTAATATATTTATATTAATTAAATGGAGGAGTTAATTATGATAGAAAAAATACAAGCATTAGTGTTGTTAAGTGCTATGGCATATCTTTGTTATGGTGCTGCATTAATTATCAAAGACAGGAATAACAAATGAGAGAAATAACATTAAACGAAGTTGGTAAAGTAAAACCTTTGATCTTAGCTAAAAGGCAAATAAGAGGTTACTACAGAGATGTCTTCACTGGAGAGAATAAAGTTCAAGTAGATGAAAGAGAATATATAGTCAGAGATTCCTTGACTGAGATAGCTTATCTAATGGGAGCTAATACATGAAGATTGAATCACTAAAGAACTTTGAGTCAGAACAAAAAGGACAAGCACTTATCTACAAAGATATACCTAATGAAGATTACCATGCTGGCGTAGGTATAAGCAGTAGTTATATTAGAAGATTTGGTCAATCGCAATTACACGCAGTTAATCATAAATCTGAATCTACTCCTGCACTAAAGTTTGGCACAGCAGCTCATTCTTTATTAGTAGAAGGTAAAGAGGCTTTTGATAAAGAAGTCAGAATTGTTACAGGCTCTCCTTACACCAAAGCCTTTAAAGAAGAGAAGGCTGAGTTTGAAGCATTGGGTTATATAGTCTTAAAAGAAGATGATGCAAATATGATCTTTGAGATGAAGGCAAATATGATTTACGAAGGTAATGCTTACTTAAATGCAAAAGGCAAATTAGCTGAAGCAAGTATCTACTGGTATGAAGATGATGTGCTATGCAAATGTAGACCTGATTTAATGTGTCCGCCACTAGATAAACCTAATTCAGATAATGAAATAGTAATAGTAGATTACAAGACTACAATATCTTGCGAACCTTATGCTTTTAATAAGTCAGTCAAAAAGTATGGCTACGACTTACAAGCATCATTCTATAGAAGAGGGTTACAGATGGCTGGATATGATGTGACAGACTTTGTTTTTATAGCACAAGAAAAAACACAACCTTATGCTTCTAAGGTGTTTAGAATTACTAAAGAGCAAATGGATTATGGTTGGACAATGATGGAGAATTATTTGGAAGAGTATAAGGAATATCAAAAAGGTAAACCTTTAAGTATTTACAATAGTCCTAATGTTGTGGATTTGGTGTTGTGAAAAATAGAAACCTAAATAACCATGATAACTGGGCAACGCCTAAAGAATTTTATGATGAATTAAATAAAGAATTTAATTTTGATTTTGATCCTTGTCCTTTGTTTGCAGACTTTGATGGATTAAAAATTGACTGGGGTAAAAGTAACTTTATCAATCCACCTTACAGCAGAAAGCTAAAAGATTCATTTGTAAAAAAAGCTATCAAAGAAGCAAAAAAAGGTAAATTATGTGTATTGTTGTTACCAGTAAGTACCAGCACTATTTTGTTTCACGACTACATCCAGCCCAATGCAGAAGAGATAAGGTTTGTAAGAGGTAGGATTAAATTTATAGGTATTAACACTTTTGGAGAAGAGGTAAGCAATAAAGCTGGTATGCACGATTCTATGATAGTGGTATTGAAAAAGGGCAAATAGATATATGAGAGTATTAAGTATTTGGAGAGTTTATCCTTTGCCCTTGAACCTAGTATACAGTTTTTGGAGAAGTAGGTAATAAAGTTCTAGCTTTATTATCAAATAAATATTAATATAAAAAAGGAGAGTCATAATGGACGAAAAAACAAAAAAAGCACTTTGGATATCGGAAGATTTACATAAAGAGATCAAGATATTTGCAATCAAAAATAACATGAATATTGAATCAGCTAGTCAGATGATACTGAAGCTAGGCATGTGTTCTTACAAAGCGGAGAAGAAGAATGGGTCAAAATAGTAAAGCGGTATCAAAGCGTAGAGAAGAGTTAGAAGCTGAGAGATTAGATAATTCAATCAAGATGTATTACTTTCAGAAAGGAGCTGGAGAGCACTATAGGGAAATACAATATGAAAGTGGAAGAGTGGTAAGGACTGATTTCAATGATTGAGTGGATTCTATATTTTATTGGTGCAGTGTTTGGCTTAGTGGCTATAGGTGCTGTTATCAGCGTTATAGCAGCAATATATATTTTTAATGAGTTAGATTAATGGTAAACAGCAGAAACAAAGGTGCAGCGTTTGAGAGGGTCATAGTCAATAAGATTAATAACATTCTTGAATCAAAAGGACTAGATACAAGAGTTAAAAGAAACTTAGATCAATATCAAACAAAAGGCATGGCTGATATTTACTGGGATAAGTTTGCCATTGAATGTAAAAGATATAAGGCTGGTGGTAAAAAGACCATGTATAAGAATGAGTGGTGGCAACAGGCAGTTGAGAGTGCTGGAGATAATTTAATACCTTTGCTAATTTTTAAATATGATAGAAGAGAACCTATGTGTGTGATACCTCTTTACTTGGTAACAAGTGTAGAGACTGCAAATTGGCAATGCACATACTTATGTCCACTATCAGAAATATGCAAAAGGTTAGATGAAATCTTACAAAAAGCGAATGGATTTAAATAGCTACTTGCTTCAGGAAGATTTTGAAGAGTTTTGTAGGGCAGCCTACGAAAGAATCCAAATTGCTTGCGATGTCTTTGGCATTGTAAATGATGAGGATTACTTCAGTTTCAAGGAGCGTAATTATACGAAACTTGAGACTGATTATTTAAACAGTATTGATAGAACAATACATTAACCATAGGAGAGTATTATGGATATATTAGGCGGAATGAGAAATTCCAGCGATAGTCAGCAAGTTTATCTTGCTTTTAAAACAGCCGATCAACAATTTTTTGTTAATGGGCAAACAGCAATCGATTTTAAATACTTGCAGTTAGACCCTGCAACATTTAAAAGTGGTTGGGGTAGGTATGCTGGTGAGTATCAGTATCAATGGGATGCTAAGTTTGGAGAAGCAAGCCCTAAACCTTCTGATGATTGGAAAAGAGCATTTAGTTGCTGTGTTATGCCACATGGACATGACCATGCACTTATTTGGAGTAGATTCACTTTTGCTGAATCAAGTGCCTTTAATAAGATACTAAGTAGCTTTTGGAATCAAATGGATGCAAATAGTGATTCCTTACCTGTAGTTGAGTATAAAGGCTCAAAAGAAATACAGGTTGGGATAGGAAGGTCATCAGAATTATCTTTTGAGTTTTCTAAGTTTGCACCTAGATTTGCTAACTTTGATATACCAGCATTTTATGACAAGGATGATGATGCTGTTGCGGACACATTTAAGAGTCCTAATGATGGTCTTGCTGATAAAGTTCAGGAGATGGTTGATAAGAATGAATTATCTGATGATGATATTCCATTCTGATGCAACAGATAGATTGGATAAGAATAGCACCTGACGTTGCCAAGCAACTACTAGGAGAACCCACTAAAACCTCATCTAACGAGCTTAGATGGGGTAATAAGGGGTCTATGGCTCTTAATCTATCAGAGGGGACTTTTTACGATCACGAAGAAGGAGTCGGCGGGGGAGTAATAGATTTAATTAAACATCTTAATGAAGATGTCAACACAGTTTTAAAACAGTTTGGTTATGACTTAGCACTACATTCAAATGACTCCTTATTAAGTGGTTTCAACCCCCCTAAAATTGAAGCCACAAGTAGTGCTAGGTCATTCACTAGAGAGCAAATGATTGATTTGTATAAACAGTCAATCGTTAGCCTTAAGTATACTGATAATTTTATGGTTCTCAGATTCCCTGAAGGTCATGCCATTAAACAGAAATATGCACCATTTACATTAGATGCTAATGGTTTATGGGACTTAAAACGCCCTGACAGCCCTCTTATGCCAATTTATTATACAGACAAGTACCCAAAGAAGCCTATTGTGTTAAATGAAGGTGAGAAGGCTCTAAGAGGCTGTGAGGCAATAATTGGAGATAAGTTAGATTCTTGTACTTGGCATGGTGGAGTCAATAGTTGGAAGAAGGCAGATTGGAAACCTATATTAAAAAGAGAAGTATGGATATTTCCTGATAATGATAAAGCAGGCAAGGAATGTGCTGATCAATTAGCAGAACACCTAAGAAAAGAAGGTTGTAGAAATATTAGAATCATACAGCCACCTGAAGATTTTAATGAAAAGGATGATCTTTATGATGCTTATGAGAGGGGTTATTTTAAATCAGCAGATGAATTTATTAGCTTTGTTGATAAACAAAAAGTTAAGCTACCTAAGGGTGCTTTACGTTTTGATAGAGCCGATTATGTTCTATCGCAGGTAACGAACCCTGATTGGCTTATAACCGAGGTATTTGAACGTAATCGTTTAATAACAGTATTCGGTGCTCCCAAATCAGGCAAATCGTTTATTGCGATAGCCATGGCTTGTGCTGTAGCAAAAGGAACTCCTTTCTATGGTCATGAAGCAAAAAAAGCACCTGTAGTCTATCTTGCAGGGGAGGGAGTGAGTGGAATTAAGCGAAGGCTCGCTGTATTCCACCAAAGCAAATATGGTGGTAGCTTAGAGGGTGCACCTTTATTTTTATCTAATAGAGGTTCAAGGATTAATGAAGCAGAAGAGTATGAGAAGCTAGAAACTGAAATTAACTTGCTTAAAAAAGAAGTAGGGCAAATCGGTTTAATTATCTTCGATACGTTTCAAAGAAATTTCTCAGGCGATGAAAATTCTGCTCAAGAGGTTAATAAGTTTGTCAAAGCTGCTGATCAGTTGATTCATGACTTTGATTGTACTGTATTGCTTGTTCATCATACTGGTAGAGGAAATAAAGGAAGAGCTAGAGGTAGTTCTGTTCTTGATGCTTCTATTGATGGTGAGTTTATGGTTGAGAGAAAAGATAATACTGTTGATGGTGAGAAGCAAATGTTTGTCAAGATGAAACAAACCAAAAATAAAGATGGAATGGGAATGACTGACAAGAGCTTTATTTTCCATGAGGAGACTGTTATTGGTGAGGGTCTCAATGTGACTTCAGGATTATTAATTGAGACTGATCTTGATGATTCTGATGATGATATACAAGATGCGGTAAACGAAGCAGAAGATAAAAAGATATCTTCTCTTATGTATTTTCTAGCAAAAGATAAGCCAAAACCTGAAGAAGAATGGTTTACAGCAGATGATTTTGGTCATCAAGCGGTATATAACACTAGTGGTAATGAAATTAATCGTGATGCTATCAATAGATCATTTAAAAGATTAGAAAAAGCTGGTGTTGTTATACATGCTAAAAGAGACAAAAACACTGTAAGAAAGCAGGGTTATAGACTATCTGAGTTTAGATTATATGATGATTATGAGTTAAATAATGAATAGAGTGTGCGAGTGTGTGTGCAAGTGTGTGTGTGTGTATTGATACATTATTTGAGTGTGTGTGTGTGTAGTAGTCCGTAGGACTACACACATGCACACTTAAATGTATACGCACAAGGAGATAAATATATGAATACTTATTTAAATGAATCTTTAAAAGATAAATTAAAAGAACTAAGAATCTATGAGCTAGAGACTAAAGTTAAATGGGGTAATCGTAGAAGGATATTTAAAATGGTGGGTGTTGATTTTGAGATTAAGTTTCTTAAAGGTGAGCAAATACTAAAAACATCTTTACAAGATGATCCACCTAAAAAGCAAATCGCTATGGTTGAAATGATGATAAGAGCTTATGAGCAGTTAAATATCAAATGTGAAGAAAGTGGATATATTATGATTCAACCAAATGCAAAATGCTTTACGTTTGATAGAAAGACTGCTTTGGTATGTGATACTGATGATGATAAGCCTGTATTAGAATTAATACATAAAGATGAAAAAGATATTATGATATTCAGTATAGAAGAATTATTAAGATGTTTGCCCAATGATTTTATGAGAGCAAAAGAACTTTTAAGCAAATTAGATAAATCGGTCAATTTTCAAAGAGTCGATTATGTCTAAGTGGCATGGTGGCAAAGGGTCTAAACGTAGACCTGAAGACTCTAAGAAGTTAGATGCAAATTGGAAAAAGGTCTTTGGCAAAAAGAAAAAGGAGAAAAAAGATGCCGATAAAACTAAAACCTAGTGCCAAGATCAGAGATAGGGCTACAGGTAAAACAACAACAGAACATTACTATCTAAAGTGTATGACACTTTCAGAGCTTAATGATTACATTGAATCACCAAGTGCTAAGAAAAAAGTCATACAAAAATGTAAGAATGAAATAATTAGGAGGCAAATATGAATTGTTGGCATTGTGCAACTAAATTAATTTGGGGTGGAGATCATGATATTGGAGATGAAAACGAAGAATTTGATATTGTTACGAATCTATCATGCCCCAAATGTGAGGCTTATGTAGAAGTATATTTACCAAAAGGAGAGGCAAATGAGTGATTTAGTAAACAAACCACCACATTACAATAAAGGCAAATTTGAATGTATAGACTATATAAAGCAACAGTTGGGTGCAAATTTCCCTTCATATCTAGAAGGTAATGCAATTAAATACTTACATAGACATAAATATAAAGACTCTAACATTCAAGACTTAGAGAAAAGTATTTGGTATATTAATAAATTAAAAGAACATTACGAGAACTTATAATGAGTAATAAACCGCAAATTGATGTTTCACAATTAAAAAGGCAAATCGATAAAGGCAAATCGCTGAATGAGGTTGTGATGTCTTTAGGTAAAAGCAAATCGACTATTCTCAAAGTGGCTAATGAGAATGGTTTGAAGTTTGATAAAAAAAGCCCATGGGCAAATTTATAATTAAGGCAAATTTAGTATTGATGCAAATTTACTTTTAAGGCAAATTTAGTATTAAGGCAAATATGGATATACAAGTAAAAACTGATCTCAAGAAACTGCAAAAGAAAATGGACGTTTTGCAACATAAGACTTTTAACAAAGTTCTTAGCGAAGGCATGAATTATACTGGTGCTAAAGTTGTCAATGCTCATAGAGAGATGCTTCTAAGAAAACTAGAGAAACCTAGAAAAACATCTATAACTGCTATTGTCATGTCTCAGTTTGCTAAACCTAATAAGAGAGGTCTAAAGGTTACAGTTAGGGTTAAGAGTTATGCTACAAAGTTCTTGTATTATATCTATACTGGAGAAAACGAACCTGCTAGAAGTCAAAGTTATCCATCACCTACTGATGATGCTATGGGTAGAAGAAATCAGTTCGGTAACATTGTTACTCAAAGAGGTATATTAAAAAGACTAGATAAGACTAAAGAATCTCAAAGAAAAGGCTCACGTTTTATAGGCGTACCTAAAGGTAAGGGATCAAAAGTCTATGGTATATGGGAAAGGCAAGGTAGAAAAGGTAGAGGTGGCTTAGACTTGCTTGTAGCCTTTACACCATTTATTAGGCATAGAAAGTTTATTGATTGGTTTAAGTTATCTCAAAAGGTAGTACAAAATAACTTTTATAAAGAAGTGAATAAACAATTTGCTAGAAGAGTTAAACAAGTTCTAAGATAAAGGCAAATTTACCATAGAGGCAAATTTACCTTTACCGCAAATTTAGTCTTCCTCTCCTATTATTTCTAAAATTACTTTTTGAACTCTTTGAGCCTCATAAACCTCATGCCCTAAAAACGATATATAACCATAATCAGGTTCAGGGTCTTTGCGAAACTCCAACAATTCAGTATCAAACCTATCTAGCCTCTCGTTAAAGATGCTATCAACTTCATACTGTATGCTTTTAAGTTTTTCTATTATTTGTTTTTTAGTTAGATTCATGTTTACTCCTTATATAAAACATTCTGTGACTGTTTCCGCTTCTTTTTTTGATATATCGGTAAGCGTTGAGCCGATCAAAATTAAAGCCAATTGCTTTCTTTTGTATTCAGGCAAATTTAATAATTCTCTTGCTATCTCTGAAAGTTCTAGGCTGTTGTTGATATTCATTAGTCTTGCTCCTTTAGTTTATTTAATGTTTCTTTTGCTTCTTGATAAAAATGCAAATCGTTAGGCATACAAGTATCAGTGCCTTCTGAATAATCACAGTCAAAGCAATGTTCTAGTTCTTTGCTTTTATCAACATTATTTTTATTAAAATTAATATTTGCACTTCCGCAACTAACACAAACTGTTATGCCTTCCTCTACTATTTCTTGGTATGAATAATTACTCATCATCTTCCTCCTCTATTTTTATTTTTTCCCAAATAAGACCATCTACAGATTTTTTGCAACTATCACAATAGACCTCAGATGTTTTTTGTATGTTTTCCTCATAAACAAAATTATTTTTAGTACAAGTCATATAATCATTGGGATTTATCCAAACATATTGTCTTAAGTATTCACTTTCTCCACATTCTTTGCATTTATAAATTCTCATCATTTCCCCCTGTTATGTCGTTAAGTATTTTTATTTCAAAAGCTAAGTTTAGACATTGCTTTGCTTGTTTCTTTGTTAGATTAAAAACCTCCTGCACAATCTCAGAACTAAAATGTTTATTAGTTCTTAAAAGACTGCCAACTGCAAATTCAATATTCTTGTCTTGTAGTTGCTTTTCTATTTCGTTTGTTACTTTGTACATGTTATTTAACTCCTTACTTTTATTTAACATAAACCTATTATATATAAAAATATATAAATACACAATACCTAAATGCAAATTTATTTTTAAGGCAAATTTAAGATCAAGGCAAATACTGTTTTGATGCAAATTTATAATCAAGGCAAATACTGTTTTGATGCAAATTTATAATCAAGGCAAATACTGTTTTGATGCAAATTTATAATCAAGGCAAATACTGTTTTGATGCAAATTTATAATCAAGGCAAATACTGTTTTGATGCAAATTTATAATCAAGGCAAATACTGTTTTGATGCAAATTTATAATCAAGGCAAATACTGTTTTGATGCAAATTTATAATCAAGGCAAATTTATAATCAAGGCAAATTTACTTTCAAGGCAAATTTATAATCAAGGCAAATTTATATCTGAATCAAAAAATCACCGCAAGAAAAAAAAAAAAAAAAAAAAAAAAAAACAAAAAAAAAAAAAAAAACCCCAAAAAAAAAAAAAAAAAAAAAACAAAAAGAAGCGACAAAGAAAAAAACAAGGCACGGAGAAGCCTTGTATTGCATTATAAATATAAATATATACTAAAGCATGACTTTACTATTAAAACGCCTTAAAAAGGCTCTGAGGCTCTCCTATATATTCAAGGCATAAAAAAGGCGGTAATGATACCGCCCTTTATTGGTTAGATTAATATTATTTTTTTTGATCTCTATCTATAATATTTTGAAGTGGCTCATCTTTGAATCTTTTACCGCTCCAAAGCATAGCCAGTTCTTTTGCCAGTCTATCATTAGCAACATCATAAGCATGTTTTAATAATTCGCTTGGCTCATCTTGGCATTGTCTCTGCTTGATAAAATTATATAAATGTTGATTATTAAAATTATTTACTCTTTTCTTTGCTTGTTCTAGTGTTATTGATTCCATTATTTACCCCTTATAAGTTTTAATTTATGCCCTTGTTGTTCTAGGCGTTTATATTTATCTTGCATAGTTGCAAGACATGAACCACTAAAGGCTAGAAAGCCTTTAAGAGTTCCGTTGTTTATTATTAGTTTATATTTCATTACGCCACCTTTTGAGATTGTGAATCATTAAAGCCGACAACATAACCCAACATTTCTTGTTTGTTGTTAAACCTTTTAATATCTGTTTCGGCTGTAGAATGTAGTCTAATAGTTATATTATGAGTATCAAAATAAAGGCTTTCAATGTCGCTTGATTTATATTGATTAAAACCATTTTTTAAAATATGTTGAGTAAATTTCCAACATTGATTTGCATAATAATATTTATCGTAGCCAGTAAGACGTATATAAATATTTTCCTTATTTCTTTTGTATTCGATCTCTCTATCTTTAGCAAAGCGTTTTCTCATTTGCTCTAGTGTTTCTTGTTGTTGTACTTGTTCCATGTTTATATTCTCCTTATTAATAATTATTAAACTAAACCATGCACTACAGCGAATAATGGCACTGTAAAAAATACACCTATTGCAAGAGTTATGAAACAATATTTAATTGCTCTTAGTCTTGCTCTTTTTACTCTTATCGGTGTTCTAGGTTTATTATTTGCTATTAAGTCTATTTTATATTTCATGTTTATATTCTCCTTATTAATGTTAAACATAACTATATTATATATAAATATATATTTATATGCAATAGATAATATAAATTATTTTTAATAAATATTCTTACGTCTTTTTATACCTTTATAAGTTCTATGAATAATACATTTTTTATTATTTTCTTATCTTTTCCTTGATTTTTAGGCGTTCTTTTTTGTTGTTCTCTCAAAGCCTTTGTTTATAGGCTTCTTAGAGCTTAGGTTCTTTCAGCCAAGCCACTACGCAGGTTGCAGCAC
>Ga0208898_1001568_pt1 | contig 14888 bp, 16 predicted proteins | sample VirMetDEL_Mar_4_FD_184513 | JGI IMG/M metagenome (GOLD analysis project Ga0208898, IMG submission 184513) | Aqueous microbial communities from the Delaware River and Bay under freshwater to marine salinity gradient to study organic matter... | ecosystem: Environmental > Aquatic > Marine >...
ACGTTGTTCCGCCTCAATTCGGAGAACTTCATCCCACGCTGATGGTCCGTATACAAACGAGATGTGATCTTTCATCTCCTTCCGCATCTGTTCCATCTTGCGCTTTTGATTCCAGATAAGAATCGCGGCTTCCTCATCGGAACCCTTAAACGTCTTCTCCCACCACGGTGGGTTCTTGGATCGCTCTTCTAACCTGTTGAAATCACTAAACGCTTGGCCCCAAGTCGCAATAGTATTACCCATTTCTTGGATATCTTTGCCCGTGGATATAGCTGCTTTGAGCGTTTTGTACGCGCCAGAGGCCAATGCAACGCAGCTAATGGGGTCCATTAGAACTCTCCAGAAAACCTTTGCGGTCGAGCAATAGGGCTAAAGCGGCGGTTAACAAATCCGCCGTTAGCATATTTACTTTTACCCGCTTTACTTAACGCAATAGCCACCGCCTGTTTGCGTGGCTTGCCTGCATCCATCTCAGTACGGATGTTGTCGCTAATTACTTTCTGTGAGCTTCCAGATTTAAGAGGCATTTCTACGCTCCATGGCCTGACGCTGTACGTCAATCCGTTCGCGGTTTACCTCGTTGCGGTTCTCCGCAATGTCTTCTTGGCTCTCAATCCGAGCCGCATCTGTCGCCGCACGTTGCTGCATTTTCTGCAACTCTAGTAGCATCTGACCCTGATCTTCTTCAGTCTTACGCTGCAAGTCTTGTTGCTTCAGTGCAAGCTCCTGCATACGGATCTGAACCAGAGGATCGTTCATCGGATCGTTGCCTGTTGGCAACAGTCCAGGCAAAATCTCCGCCATCAGTTTTTCCATCTGCATCGAGATCAACTGCTCCATCTGAGCCGGATCCTGCATGTTCTGCTGCACTTCCGCGATCTGACGCTGCGCTGCCATTGGGTCGATTGCACCACCCTGCGCTGCCAACTGTGCCTGTGCGATGATCTGATCGATCTCCGCCATAACCATCTGACGCGCTTTCTGCGATACGTGTTCCATAATGTGAGAGTAGAACGTGCCCATAACTTGTGGTGATGTCATCACCAACGGTGTCTTCATGAACGCCATGTGTATACGGATGTGTATATCGTGATCCTGTTCTGGGAACGTAGTCAGGATTTCTCCCATCAAAGCACGGGCATTCTCGATGGCAGGGTCAAGTGGTTGCGGCTGTGGAGGAGGGGGAAGGATTTCGTCGATATTCTGTACTTCAAGAGCCTGGTACATTCGACGATACGCCGCATGCAGGTTGTGCATCTGGGGATTACTTTGCGCAAGCTGCAACTGAGTTTGGGCCAACGTGACGCGCTGGGCCATCGAGAATATGTTCGGATCACTAACAGGAACGACATCGATGCGATCATCGAAGTCCTGCGCCATGATCATACGGTTACCGCCCTCTACATCGTAAGGATACTCAGGTGGTAAGTTATCTCTGAAGATCCGCGCCAGTACACGGAACTCTTGTTTTTGTGAGTAGTGCAGCCGCTTGTGAATAGCGGACATAACTTTCATGCCACGCTCTAGGAGAGCCACAGTCGTCCCTACAGGAGCCTGACCGTTTGCGTCGGCAGTCTGCTGGTCAGCAAGCGAAACAAAGCGTCTACCGCCCTCTATGAGCGCACCCAGTAGCTGTGCCAGCGTACCAGATGGTTCTTTGTATGGCAGCGGGATGATCGAGTCCCGTATGTTCCCGCCAGGTGCATCAATGTCCCGCCACTCCCCAGGCTGCAAAGGCTCGTCATCATTACGAACCCGCACCCCTCTGGCCTTGAATCCTGCTGGGAGATTGGCAAGAGTTCCTGCATCGATCAACTGCCGGAGGATGCTCGTTGCCGCACGACCAAGGCCACCAATCATGTGGATCAGGCCGAACCCATAGAAGCCCAGACCTGGCATAAACTTGTAGTGTACGAAATATTGTTGCTTCTTAGCTAACCCCGTGCCCTCTTCAAAGTTACGGCGGATACCAAGAACCTGTCCTGAACCCTCATCAATCGTAACAATGTACGGCAGTGCGATACCTGTAGGCTCCCCATCAGGAGCCATGTCTTCAAAACCCTCTAAGTCCAGATCGACATGCATCTCAAGAATCGTGTAGATTTCGTCAGTATACGTGCGCGACGTACCCTGTATCTCATCTACCTTCTGACGGACTTCGTTCTCATCCTCGTCATACTTGCTTAACTCTACGTCTCTGTAGAATCCCGCGATCTGCATCTTGCGAACTTCATTCGCATCCATGCGTAAGACATGCGTAACACGAGACGCAGTCGCCAAGTCCGATGCAGCATAAGGTACAACCAAATCTTGCGCCGGAATGAACTTAGATACTGCCCGTTGTTTCGCTTCGTCAAAGTATACCTTCTTAAACGTAGAACCAGACAGCGGTAAATAGAACAGCAACTGATCCATATCAGGATCGAACTCTTCCATCACTTCCATGATCTGGTAGTTCATAAAGTCCTTAACACGACTAGCCTGTTCTTCACGCGCCTGATCCTGCAAACCCAAGACCTGCGTCTTAACTGGCCCACCAGACGGCAATAGTTCTTTATACGCCTGCGCTTGGAACTGTGTAACGCTCTCCGCAATTAGCGGGTGCGTGACGCCACTAGCTCCTTCAAACGGGACAGTACGCTCTTCATACTTGACACCAAGCTGGTCCAAGCCTTTTGTATAAGTCTCTTCCCACTCAGAACGAGACTCCATATCTTCTTCGTAAGACGCTCGAAGGTCTGACGAAATTTCTCCAAGATAACCATCATCCAAATACTCCGCTAAGTTTGCGCCATGAGGTATCTGCTCTTCAACCTGACCAACCAACATCTCTTGGATGGCTTCGACAATCGCACCACCCTCACCGTCAGGGATAACCTCGGCCCCGTTAGGAAACATTTCCATCTGGTCCTCTACAGGAACCTCGACTGACGCCTCTGTCGGCATCATGTCTTCAGGGGTAATCCCAGAATCTACAATCGGTGGCAGTGCCATCAGTAATACTCCCGCTTACGACGATAGTACTCGTCGTGATCATCGCCTTCACCTTGCAAGGATATAAACCCACCCTGCCGAAAACGCATTAGTGCTAACGTCATACTATCACAAAAGTCATCATGATCGCCATTAGGAAATGAAACTACTTCCTCGATCACTTCGTCAGCAAATTTCTTGTCTCTTGGTGCCCATACTACACCAGCTTCGAATAATGGCGCAACCATGTGCATTCTTGTTACTTTATCCTTGCCCTTACCAGGCGAGAAGCCAAGTGCTGGAATACCGCGAAGCCGCAACTCGTCAATGAGCGGTGTACCCGTCGCTTTCGCTTCGACCACAACCATGTCTGGCTCCCAGTATTCGTGTTCTTCATACGCAACCTCTTTGAGTTCAGGAAAATTCCATCGCCCACGCCGCGCATCCATCAATATCAGGTGATCTGTCCCACCTTCCTCCGGTTCGAACACGCCCCATGTCGTGATCGCGCTGTAGTCAGCCGTCTCCTTCTTAGAAAACGCCGTATCGTAGGCTTGAATAATGTATTTTACTGGCGGAATCTCTTCTTTCTCCCATTCCTGCCACCATTCGCGCTTGATTATCGCAGAATCCGAACTTGTCGGCGTTTGCTGCCACTGCGCATTCCATTTTTGTACAGGCAACGACGCTTTGATCGACAACAACGCGTCTTTTTCCCAGAACTCAGGCCACAACGGCTTGTCTGACGGCAAGATTGCAGGAAATTCTACCACTTCCCACTGATCCGCCATGATATCGCTGCCCTGCGCAGCCAATAAACGCCCTGTCAGGTCCTTTTTACCCCATCGGGTCATAACAATTATGATCGCACCGCCAGGTTGGAGACGCTGACGGGGGCCAGAGGTGTACCATTCGTACGCATGGTCGAACGCAGTCTCGCTCAGAGCGTCTTGTTCCGAGTGAGGGTCGTCAATTACGAACAAATCCGCACCACGACCAGTCACCGCAGCACCAACACCAGCCGCAAAGTACTCGCCGCCCTTGTCAGTTTGCCATTTTCCTGCGCCCTTGTTGTCTTCTTTTAGATTGGTATCAGGAAAGATGTCTTTATATTGTGGATCGTCTATAAGATCACGAACTTTCCTACCAAATCGGACAGCTAACTCAGTATTATGGGTAGCCTGAATAATCTTTAGTTTAGGATTCCTACCCAAAAACCACGCTGGCATCAAATATGACGCAAACTCCGACTTAGAATGACGCGGTGGCATGTTGATAATAAGTCGCTTTAGGTCGCCTCTTGCGACTCTTTCCAACTTTTCGGCAATAATCCGGTGATGTCGCCCCTCAATAAAGTTCTCATACACATGGTGAGCAAAGGGCATGAAATATTCTTGCGCCTTTTCCCGTGTATCCAAGCGTTTCTTGGCCTCGGTTAAGGCCAAGATCTCTTTTAGGGCTTCTTCTGGTAAGGCTTGTAGGTTCATGCGCTACGAATCGTTGGTCTCACTCGCTGTGTCGTGGTCGTCGTCTTACGTTTCTGGCCTGGACCTCTGCGTCCCACGTTGCCAGACAATCCTGTATAGGCTCTTGTTGACGCCCCCGCACGTTGACGAGTCGATGACACAGACTTCTGACACATCGGACCATCAGGAGTTTCAACCATGACGTACCCTTCTGGACATTCAGTAATCGTATTACCGTCCTCATCTGTGCTTGTGATCGGCGGAACGAGGACATCGATACCTTCATCAACCTCTGTGGTGACTTCGGGTTCTACTTCTGGCTCTTCAGGTTCAAGCTCGACCTCAACTTCTTCGTCTTCGCCTGGTTCCGTTACTTGAGTGATTACAGGGACGGATACGATAGTGGATGCCTGGTCTTCCTCTAGAGTCTTAGTCTGGTCTTCCTCTAGAGTCTTAGTCTGGTCTTCCTCTAGAGTCTTAGTCTGGTCTTCCTCTAGGGCCTTAGTCTGGTCTTCCTCTAGGGTCTTAGTTTGATCGCTTTCCAATGGAAGTTCCAACTGTTCTTGGAACTCTTCTGGAAGGTCTACAACCGCTGCTACATCTTCTTTTTGCGTAGCAGCCGCATCTGCGTCCATCTTAGATGTAATAGCCGCATCCGCTGCCGCAGGTATGCCTTCTCGTACCGATGTAAACACTGCTTCCGCATCCGCATCAGGAGTACGAACCGAAGTAAACACTGGGGTTTCCGTTGTTTCTTCAGCCTCGACCACCGCTGCTGCATCCGAATCCATTTTATTAGTAATAGCGTCTACATTTTTCGGCTGAACTTTCGCTGCACCCTGCGTAATCTGATCAGAGCTAGTGATACCTGCATAGTTTTGTTGCCAAGTATTTACCACCTCATCAAGAGCCGCTTTTTGCTGATCTTTGGTTGCTGTATCAGGGATAATCATTGAAGCACTTGTGTAGTTGTCTCTACCTTCACCCGTTTTTGGGTCTTCAATTCGTGCGCCGACTTGCACTGAAAGAGTGCCGTCACCATTATTAATAATCCGATATGCTGGCTTTCCATATTTAGCCGCGTCGATTGGGGTCTGACTACCTGAAGAAAGATCAAAGAACGGACGATTATCTTGTCCTCTAACGTCTAATGACCCTATTGTTGCATCACGGCTAGCGGGAGATCCAAGGGTATCTGAAGCACTAAATCCATTAACAGAATCACCAACAGACATTGTCGTGTCAATCGTAGCCAATGGAGACGGTGTTGCTGGATCCGCTGGAATCGCCGGAGTTTGTGGCAACGACAAGTTCAACCTCGAAGCAATCCCGCTCAGATCAGGGGTCGTTGGTCCAAGGCTCTCGGCCCCTGTCAACGTCAACCGTGATGGAATACCACCCAGATCAATCGGAGCTTCTTCCGCTGGAACCCGCATCTCAGGAGTTAACTGAAGCGCACCTTCTTGAACCCGCATCTCAGGAGTTAACTGCAATGGAGTGTCTACACGCATATCTTCAGTTAATACGAATGGACCTGATCCTCCCGCTTTTTCCGCCATGTTGTTTATCTCCTCCGAAGAAAGACCCGTTCTATCTTTCAGGTTCTCCGCAACCTTCGGATCTACCGTACCTGTCGAAGCAACTTGGTCCTCGATGATCTTCTCCGCCGCCATTACTTCCATAGAGCTAGCGTCACTGGCAACATCACCAACACCTCTCATACCCGTGTCCATTAAGTCTTCGGAATACTCAGTTGGTACAGTAGACGCCGCAGGTTGACCCGCTCTCGGACCCGATGGAACAAACGCCTGCGCACCAGACACAGGAACCGCAACCGTCGCACCGCCGCCGATACCCGCTGTACCTGACTCAAGCATCTCTTGTCTGTTCACAGGAAGTCCAAACCCTGTCACCGTCTGTAGGATTTGGTTAGCCGCGATGCTTTCCCCTGGACCTTCTTGCAAACCTTCCACAATCGGAACAGCCGCAGCACCAGGTAAACCCATCCGCAGCAACGCCGCTTCTACCGCTGTCGCGCCACCACCCAAAACTGCCGAAGGCATCTGAGATAAATCACGCGCATCTTGTTGCATCCGCTTCAATGCCGCCGCTTCGTCGCCTTCATTCGCTGCCACCAACTGCTTGAAACGATCACTGTTTTGCAGTCGGCCTGTTTCATACAAACCTTGCAACGCGGCATCTGTTTCTTGACTCAATTCACCCGCAACAGATTGTTGTCCACCAGCTATCGCCGCTGCCGTTCCCAGTGGACCCATTAAACTCAAACCCAATAACGGAGCCGTGGATCCCGCACCTTCAATCGATTTCTGCGCTGCCGTACTCGGATCAAACCCCGACCCATCCATACGAACCGCGCTTCCTGGTCCTTGACCAAAAATCGCCGTTTCCAACGGAGACTGCTGTGCTTGAGCCGCATCCAATAGCTGCCTATCAATCTGACCTGGCCCAAAACCTACGACATCCTCATAGGTTTCCATGTTCTTGTATATGTTTTCGCGGCCCTCGTACCCAGGAATTGTCTCTTCGTAGTACTCTTTCATCTCTTGAGCGAAATCAAACGGCTTGGACCCTGCTTGGTAGAATGTCTCGTCACGAGGCAACAAGGATGACTCACGCATACGCAAGCCTTCTTCCGCAGCCTGGCGGATAAACGCTTCTTCTTGTGCCGCGCTCAGTGGACCTGCTTCTCGCATACGCTGCAACGTCTGATTTGTCCGACTTGGTCCCGTAAGCTGATCAATCGTCTGACCAAGGCCCGAGGTCAACGCACCTATGCCCTGTGTTACACCAACAGGAACATTCGCAATATAAGGTGAGAACCTATCAATACCCAAAGCCCGATCAATGCTACTTCTACCCGCTAACGCATTCAGAATAGTCTCGCCTAAAGTTTCTTCTTTTTCGGGCGGTGAAGTATCTACTCCCCCTGCATTAACAATAGACAAGGCATCCCCTGTCTCCATCAACGTGTCTACATACCCGCTGTCATCCGCAACCGATACACTCCCACCGTCTAGTGTAGTTGGATATGTGCCATACCCCTCACCGCTTTCATACTGGTCCGCCGTAATAGTGCTGTCCGACATTCCAATCCCAAGATCCGCGTCAAGATCACGACCTGCCGCAGGTGTACTAACACCAGGTGTTTCCGATGGCACATAAGTAAACCCTGGTGCCGCCGAATCAGGACCACCGCGACCCGCTTCGCCCTGACTAACCGTGTAATCAATGCTAGGCGTGTCAAACTGCCCGAAGTCAAAGTCCGTGCCCAAACTGTCCAAATAATCCTGCGCCGATTCCGACACTACAGGCTGCTCGAACAAATCCTCCTCGGTCCCGCTGACAGCCTGGTTCGCCGTTGCCGACTGCTGCGCCATGGTCTGGTCGGCTTCAGCCGCCGCCTGCGGAGTCGAATACGTGTTCCCGAACGCATCGTAACTAACACTTGGAGTCGAAGGAGTCGAAGGTGCAAGGTCCGTGGTGTAAAGATTGCCCTTATAGGTAAACGTATCCGCTCCCGCCGCGCGGTTACGAGCAAACGCATCACCAAAACTCTCTTCTTTCTCCATAGCCTGCGCTGCTGGGGCATCATCCCCATACACAATGCTAGGCTCGTAGTTGTCTACACCAGACTGCTCCGCAAAGCTGCTACTCGCTTTCTGGTTATCCTGACTGCGGAAAATATCCAACGCATCATAATCCGTTGCCGACGCCTGAGATCCCGCGAACTGACTGCCCTCGTTCAATGATACCGTCGCAATCGCTTCCTTGACGTTCTTGTCCGCAGTTCCACCCGCAATAACGTCCTGACCAAGATTGTTGTCGCTACCCGCACCAGTGTACGTCCGCGTTAAATAACCACTACCGCTATCTACCCACTCAAAGCCGTCACCCGCATACTGACCCGACCAATCGTGTTCTTCGCAGGCTTGTCGTCACTCCCGCCGTCGTCGCCTCCACCGTTCCCGCCGTCGTCCTTAAACGCTGCGCAGTTCCATAGCTTGTAGCGGTCCATAAAATTAAACATCACGGTTCTCCAGACGGTAGTTCGCTCCTACCCTACTATATCCTCGCTTATGCATCAAACTGTCAAATGCAGTAGGGTTTATGTTCGTACTATACCCTATCCGAACCTCCGATGCACCTCTCTCCAACGCCCAATGCTCAAAACAATCCAGTAATCGCAACCCGATCCGCGATCCTCGACGCTCCTTTACAACAAACCATGCTATGTCGTTGGCTACCAACTCGTCACTAAAATAGTACTTGCTCACATATCCAGCATACAAACCAAGCAACTCACCGTCCCGAACCGCGATAAACACAATCTTGTTCGGACTCGACAAATACTCGTCAAAAATCTCACGCAATCGAGACTCACTAAACTCCAATGCCGAATAAGAACTCTCCGCATGCATCTTCCTGCCCAAGGCGCAAAGCAAATCAAAGTCCGAAGGACATATCTCCCGATACTCAATCATGACTTACGATACAAACTTTCAATACCACCAGGCGTACTATACGCCTTGATGTTCCCCAATCCAGGGATCCCAACCCCACTCAACGGACTCATCCGACCACTCGCACGATAACGTCCACTAGGCGGATTAACCTTCGGAGCCTTCGGAGCACTACCCTTCAATAACGCAGCCAAACCCTTCGCGATCTCCTTCTGACCAGCAACATCCTCATCCTGCGGAATAATCCCCTTAGAAGTGTCCGAGGGCCGAGTTCCAACAGCCTCCGCACTCCGCTCTTGTCCACTGAACTTCTGTCCGTAATCCCGCAAACTCGTACCGTTCGAATCCTCCGGATTATACTCCCCGCCAGTCTCCAAAAACTTACGCATCCCAGACTTACCACCCAAATGCGCCATCCCCAACATAGCCTGCGGAGTTACCTTTACTCCACCAACAACCTGACCAATAAACCGATCCAACTCATTCGCAGCAACATAATTCAAAATGTCACCCTCATGCCACCGCTGAACCCGCTCCTGTAAACCAGGGTTCTTCCGAAACTCATCCATGCTGAACTTCTGACCAGTCGCATTCATGTAATCAGTCAAACGAGCCGGACCAAACTGATACTTCCCAGTATACCCCTCGCGGTTCACAACGTCATAACGTCCCCCGCTCTCACTCCGACCAAGACTCTCTCTAAAATCCATTAACTTAGCTCCAAGGTTCAAGGACCACGATACAATAATCCCAAACGAAAATATACCCGCGATTTTTTCAGCCCCAAGGGACTCCTAATGAATCTGCGCCTTACGCGCCTTCTTCGTCCTCCGGTAACTCCGGTTCTTACTAGCTTTCAACACACCAAGATTTTTCTCGCTGTTATCCCTCGGGTTCCCGTTTCGATGAGTAACGTCCTTACCGTCACCCTTCTTGACCTTACCCTTCTTCGCCATCGCTGCTCGGGCCGCGTTCCTCGAAGCTCGGTTCTTCTTTTGCTTTGGCGACGAGTGGTAGTTCTCGTATTCCTTCTTGTAGTTGCGGGGCATGGATGTTCTCCTTACGTTCTCAAATGGTATTATACACGAATGAATTTACGAAACCAACATTATAGGGTGCACACCGAACAACCGTGGGCGCAAATAAGGGGGGTGCCCCGTTGCGACAAGGTAATGTTGCCAGGTTTTCGCCAGAGTAACCCCTATATAGTTAGCAGCGTTAGCATGTCAGGCAGCATAGGATCGTGGGGCTAGGTGCTCGGATCTTGCAGCGTACAGATCTGCTGGAATATTTTAGGATCGACCCCTTCGATTTTCTGGGCGATGGCCGCGCTACTCATGAACCAAGCCCCTTCAGGTCTTGGCCCTTCGGGTGAGTATCGTTCCCTCGTTCCTCGGCTATCGCAGCAGGAGGATAGGTCCGTGCTCCAAGCTACATATGAACGGACCTTCAGTCCGTGTCAGTCGTCGAACTGACAGTCGAACTAAGGAACTAGTTCCTTAGTAATCCATACCAACGCGCTCGTTGGATCAGCAATACTTCGTCGCGGCATCGAGCCACGACCAAGTATACACTTCGATGTACACAGTGCATTATGTGGGAATGCCCGCTAACGATCCTGATTTATCGTGCCTTGGCCTGTGTCGGCAGGGCGGCGAACGATAAATCAGGATCGAGGCATTCCCGTCAGCTACACTATGTCCACTCGTGTGTCAGTCGAATGTGTTACGGCCCTAGAAAACAGAGTCATGTGGCCTCTGTTTTCCAGAACCTACGCCCTCCAAGTAGACTAGCACATTGATGGTGTCCGCTAGTCGCGGACGCATTATGGAGTAGATTGCTCGGCAATCTGCTCTTTTTGTGCTAGGTTCTGGGAGGCTGACAGTCGGTAAGGGTAGGTGATGTCGGTGCCTCATCCTCCCAGAACTTTGATCCTGCGATTCTCGGTAGGATCAAATCTACGTCGGGCGAACCACAACAACACAACAACAGATTTTATCCGTGCGGCTCGACCACAGTTCTCGCCTGTTCCGATCATCAAGTAAAGGGAGGACAACAAAGTTGCGTTCTTCGCGGCAACGTAGTCCCGCCCAGTGGAGTGACGGGGTGCTAAAGTACCCCGTCACACTCTTTTAGTGGGGCGGGACGATGGCATCGAGTTCGTCGCATCGTCATAGGTCTCGCACAACTTTCTTGTCTTGCGATCCCTTTTAGATGAGGGATCGTCCCTTGACTGGATGATCGGCACAGGCGGGACCAATGTGGCACGGCCACACGGAACATCTGTTGTGTGTGGTTGTACTTATCTTAATCTTAACATGGAGGCCACAATGGCTAAACTACATAACCTGAACACAATGGAAGTCGAAGTAACATGCGTATTTACTATGCGTGAGCTACGTCAGATCGCCGATCTTTTCGCTAAAGAGATCAAACGTAACGACGACATCTCATCATGGTCATGTGAGTACGACCTGTACGATAACCTACGCGACATCATGAACGACGCGAACGCACGTATGATGCAAGGTACTCGCGACCTTGAGAGCTATTACATCCCACAAGACAGCGCGAAGACGCTAGTCGCAGAACGTAAAGGAGCCGCAGCTTAATGGAATATTTCAACTTGTTTCACACGCCTAGCAACTGGGACGAGTTGATGGATTGGGTGGACAGACACGCTAAGTCTGACCGCCCACATCTTATCACAGCCGCAGCCATGGGTTGGAACCTGGCTGTCTCAACAAGTCAATCTGAACAGAAGGAAAAACAAAATGACTGACATTATCGACCGCTCACCTATGATTCAAGAAGAGTTCCTCAACAAGGTAGCCGACTCAATCTGGTTGCTGATGGAGCATCGGGTGCACAAAGCAGTCGAGGAGCGCATCGCCGCCCTCGGCAACCAGTTGGATGACGACGAGGTTGACAACCGTATCCAGTCTTGGATGGCTAACTACTTCGACATCACCGACTATGGCTTCGACATCGACGACTACTCATACGCTATCGATGGCATGATCGACGCACAACTTCAGTATCAAGCCGAAGAAGGCGAACTTCAAGACTGGTTGAGTAACGGCGAGGTCAAGGACAACCAGTTCGAAGAGAAAGTTCTCGATGTTCTTCGCACCCAAACGATCCGGATCGAGATCTAATAACGCAACCGCAGGGGGCTTCGGTCCCCTGCACCAACACAGAAGGATAAACAAAATGCGTAGAGAAACTCACAAGATCATGACCGCTTTCTACCGTGGTCTACCAGCTAGAGCAGCACGGACACACACAGATGGTCAGACCGTCTGGCTACACAACAACCGCATCGCATGGCGTAACGACCATGGCGACATCTGCTTTACACTAGCAGGCTGGGCCACAACAACAACACGAGAGCGGATCAACGGTCTGCTCGATGTCTGCGGTTACAGATACTGGGGCGTCAGTCAACGCAACTACGCTCAGTACCTAGTCTACAAAGCAGAGATCGTTGCACAACTCGGGGACTACGAGGTCTTTACACTCACATGTCTCGATACATTTGAAAAGGAGTACAAGCTATGCGCATAGATAAGAACATTCCAATCCCAGACAAAGGCAGACACGGAAAGTGGAAAGAACTGGTTAGTCAAATGGACGTTGGAGACAGCGTCCTAATTGACAACAAAAGAGAACGATCCGCAATAAACAATGCGATGGTAGCAAAAGGGTACAAGGGAACCCAACGGATCGAAGGTGATAAGATCAGAGTATGGAGGATCTCATGACAATGGAAGACAATATGCACACTTGGGATGACGATCAGATCCGCGAGTTCTACGATTACAACCCTAATCTCTTACTCTCAACGTACGCAGGTATGTTGGGACTGAGCGTTGGTGAACTGAAGGATATCCTGATGCCAGCACCAATCGTCGATGTAAAAGAACCAGACCTCGGTGAATGGTGGTCACGGTAAACTGAAGGGGGCTTCGGCTCCCTTCTTCTTAACTACTATCATAATGTGTCCCGCTAGTCGCGGGACGCTGTCAGTTTAAAATGAGTTCCCCTAGTCGGGGAACAAGTATTAGTTTAAATTGAGTCTCGTTCCTCGACACAGTATTTAGTAGGCTCGGCTCCCTCGTTCCTCGGTCGCCTCGCGGGTAAAAATGCGCGCGTGGGGCCGCAGGGCCGCAGGCCATGGTCAAGGTTCGATGCCCAATATACGAGCCGCGTGGGGCCGCAGGGCCTCAACCGCCTCCTTCACGCTCCGATAACCGTGGCCCTCGGTCCCATTTACTCCTTTTTCAAGTAAATCGGGTCCTTTTTCTCCTCCAAACGAATAAACCAACCCCGTAGAGGGGGCCTTTACCAAGAAAAAACTCGCCCCGCCTCGGGCATAATATGCCATATGCCACGCGATTTGATGAGGCGATACTAAAACTGCGTTACTTTTGGCTACTTTCAATTCTATCCAAAAGGGTACACCATCGGCAACAACGTGTACATCAGGTACACCGCCGCCGTGCTTGTTCTCAATTCGGGTCGCGAACCACTTCTTCGGTAGAGTATTCCGTATCGTGTTCCAAAAGTTCGCCTCGGGTCCCTTGCTCATCTGGGGTCACATCCTTGTAATCTGCCTCGATCTGAAACGCCTGTGGGTATTGCTTTTGCAGCGCAGCAAGTCGGGCCGTGATCTCGTCCCTCGATAGCTGATCGATTGTATTGATTGTTTCACGCCTATCGATGGTCAGACCACCCAAGGCCGAGCGGATCTTTTCCGCATTGATTGCAGCCGAAAACTGTCCTGCCTCCTCCGCACCAAGAGAAAGTTTGTGCAGCCGCTCAAGCTGACCGATCTGGGTCACGCCGTACCGCCGCTCTCGCTCCTCGCGTAGCTCCTGAATATACTCCAGAACATGAGGATAATCTCGCCCATTCAAAAGAACAGATGCTTGCTTGGATGCCAGATCAGGAGCATACCCTGCCTTTCGAGCGCACTCCGCATTGCTATAGATGCCCTCGACAATGTGCTGTGCAAAAGTCATCTGCCGATTAGTGAGCATTCGCCCGTGTTCTTCTTCGATCTTCTGCTTGATGGATGCCATATCAACCTCCGCTTGATGGCAACAAACGTACAACAAGTGCTTTTGCGTTTCAACCGAACAAGTGTAAACACCTCGTTTACAACACCGTAAACAGGCGTATATCAAAAAACCAAAGTGTAAACATTTTTCGAAGCGGCCTCAAACAAACAACAAGCAGTCCCTATAAATCTCGAAAACAGGTGTAAACAAAAAGGCCGTTTTGTAAACAGGTGTAAACAGGTGGAGCTATATAAATAAGGGGTTGTTTACACGGTTTACGTTGTAACGCTCGAAAAAAAATATTTTTAGGCAGTTTATAAATCTCAGGATTTGCATCTATATAGTAAACTTCGGAAGAAAATCTCTTGACTATCTGCGCCACTTGCGTGTAGTCTACAAGTATTCAACAACTACTTAATACGCTAATACGGAGGATATCATGGCATATAATGGTTGGACTAATAAAGAAACGTGGCTCGTGAACCTATGGTTGGGCGACATGTTTACCGTGGACCAAGAAGCGGGGATCGAGATCACTGCTGATTACATCGAGCAAACCGTTGACGATATGGTTGATCAAGCGATGGACCAAGAAGCGGGAAACTTTAACGGTTTCGTCAAGGACCTATTGAACTGTGCTTTGGGTGAGATCGATTATCATGAGATAGCGGAGCATTATGACGAGGAGGTAATTGAGAATGCCTAATCATTGTTATCAGCAAGTTCACATTTACGGTCCAAGGTTCTTGGTCCGAGAATTGTATGGACACTTAACAGGAAAGGCTGACCCAGAGTTTTGCCAAGTGATTAAGCCGATGCCGTTTGAGCAATGGCTTGCTCCTGCGACTAGGCTCATGGGCTACGAGGTCGAGGGTTGGTATGACTGGCGAGTTACGAACTGGGGC
>Ga0208898_1001571_pt1 | contig 14855 bp, 23 predicted proteins | sample VirMetDEL_Mar_4_FD_184513 | JGI IMG/M metagenome (GOLD analysis project Ga0208898, IMG submission 184513) | Aqueous microbial communities from the Delaware River and Bay under freshwater to marine salinity gradient to study organic matter... | ecosystem: Environmental > Aquatic > Marine >...
TCTCGTCGTCCATCTCTTCCATCTCCATCTCGTCTTCCATCTCTGGCCGACGCTTCTTCTGGGCGGGCGGTCCACCAAACGCGATCACGAGATCAACCCCGCCACGCCGCTTCATCTTGGGCTTACGCATTATCTACTGCTCTCTTTGGGTTCGTTAAGTGCGCGATTCAGTGCGCTTCCACCAAGCATGGCACCAGCAGTGCCGGAAAAAATATTGCCCAACCTAGCACTTTTCGGATCAAACACGGCGCTTCTGTGTCGAACTCGTCCTACCGGATTTGGAATCGCAATGATGTCTCCGGGGGCGCTTGTAATTTCTGGAGACATACTATCAAGAACATTGCGAATTATAGCAGAATCATATCCGGCCACCTTCGCAATCTGGGCCACATCGTCCGTAGTCAAAATGTCAGGACCGACATATGGATCAATCTCTCTTATGTAGCCCGGATCAACAACCCTACGAAGATGGGAGATAAACTCATCCTGCAGATCTTCCGGCAATCCAGACATTACCTCGGGCTGCGCTTCTGCCAGAATATCAACAATGTCCGCTTCCCTCATTCCAGCTTCCATCATTGGCTGTACTACAGATTCCATCTCAATATCAGACCACATACGATTTGCAGCGTCAACATCAAGAACTTCGCCCGGATTGATAGCTAATGGGAAAACATTAGACGATTCTTGGATTGCATACGTAGCAGCCAATCTTTCTGCGTCAGCAATCTCTTCCGGGGTTTTTCCGATAGCTGCAAAAAATGATCTAGGCATATCGGGACGCAGATCCCTAGACGCCAGATTTGCGGAATCGTAAATGCTCCTTGTCCCATGAAACCCAGTCAAAGGAAACTGCTGTCTCCTTCTAGCGGCAACGTTCGCTGCCTCCATTGGAATACCCTTCTCCAATGCACGGCTATATACGTCACCAGCATAATTTGCAATGTTTTGCCCAATAGCCTCTTCTGCGCCAGATCCCACCCTGCCAGACAAAATATCTCCGACACCAACAGATCCAGCAGTCGGCGCTCTGGTTACTCTTTTGGGCAGAATTTTCGCCAAATCTGCTGGCGATACCTTGCGGGCGAGTTTCGGTATATCTCCAACAACGGGTATAAATCCTAGACCGGCAAGGGCCACTCCTAGCTTATTGCCTTCGCGAGCAGCCTTGTACATATCTTCCGTATCTGCTACAACACCAGCAGGAGTAAGGCCCAAAGCAATATCACTAACGATATTGCCGCGCGCCTTGTCCCACGCCGCCTTTGGCGCAGACAAAATGCGTGATAGCAACGATTTTCGTTCTTCCTCGTCCACTACCAATCGTCTCCGGGCAACTGCTGTGTAAAGTCTCCTGCTAGACTTGACAAACCTAGCGTACTACTCAGGGAGTGTGCAACTCCTATATCATCGCCAAAAGGATCTGTCAAGACAATATCCTCCGGCGGTACGCCCTGAACTCTGTCCCAGCCATGCAGTGCTAGGCCAAGTGCCATAACGCCGTCGTCATGCGAGCCGCGTGGCGCTTCGTACCGAACGCCAGATGCTGTATAGGTAAACTCGAAGCTCTCAAGCTCCGCAATCAGCCAAGGCTCGTCTGGCAGCGTGATCTCGTTGCCCTGAAACGCGGCAATCAATCGCTGCATCAGCCTGAGCTTGCTGGGCTGGCTAAACGTAAAGCCAGATACCATGCAGCCAGCTTCCTGCAAGTCGGACACAATCGCGTCACCCACGCCAGTCGAGTCCACGACAGCAGGCACATCGCCAATCAGTTCCCTGACCCGATCTCTTGTAACCGACCAAGGAGCCTGCCACCGCTCAATCGCTACGACCCTGCGCCATGCGTCCATGCCCACAGCCACCGTAAAGTCCTGAGCGCGGGCCAAGTCAACGCCCCAGACTACTGGTTCTTCCTCGCCCGGATCTTCCACTGCCGAACGAATTGCGTCCAGCCCGAACGGATTGACGCCATCATCAAGTGGAATGCCCTCAAACTCCTGTGCAAACACATCAGCAGGAAGTTCTTTACGAGCGGCATCAATTTCCTCTGGGGGGATCCAAGGATTATCCAGCGTAGAAGCTCGAAAGCTTTCCCAATCCGGCTCTTCTTCCAGATTTCCCCGATTGAACATTTGAATAAAACCATGTCTCCTGCCTTTAGGCGTCCCTAAGATTAGGGCTCGCCCACCAAGGTCCACGAGCGTAGGCCGGATCGCTGCCTGCCAAGTCTCTGTCAGGTCGCGAACAATGCCTGCCTCGTCAATAATCACCAGTGCATACTTACGACCACGGGCAGGGTCCTGAGTGTCCAAGGTCCAGACCTCAATAACCCCGCCCGTAATAAGCTCCAAACGCTTCTCCTGCTCGCTTACCCGCTGCGTTACAGGTCCCAGACGCTGCACCAGATCGCGCCAAGCCTCCAACGCATACTTATAGCCGGGCGCAAACCAGCCAACCGGCTGACCGTCAATCGCAGACTTGCAGGCCAAGGTGATGCCCAGCGCCGTTTTCCCAAACCTCCGCCCACACATCACCACGCGGAACCGGGCATCACTCTCAGAAATGCGTTTCTGGCCGTCGTGCAGCTTGTAAATGCTGACATCCAACGACCCGCCAGAACCTCTACGCTTCGGCCTTGCCATCCAACCTCTCGGCTTTTATTTTTTCCATGCGGCTCTGCCGTGGGGGCTCTACAGTGTGCGACGGCTGACGGAGATTTCTCCTAGCCCAGTCACTCAGAGATCAAACCCTTACCCATCAGTATAAGCGGATCGCGCAGTCAGCGACAGACGACACCAAAAAAAGTCGTTTTCCGTGGGGGGGTAAGGGGGGGATACGTGTGCTCGGGCTTCAAGAGATTTAGTAACAGCCAGCAAGATCGTAAAGAGTATACGAAAACGAGAAAAACTGAAGAAAACGCTACGATTTTAGTTTTTTTCTGCCGCCAGAAGAGATTTTCAAAGGCTCGGATTCCTCCTCAATCAGCCTGATCTCCACCGTCTGCTTGGAATCCGTCTGAATCTGCTGTTTGTCGCCAAACTCCGCCGGATTCATCCTGATCGCAGCCCATTGCAGCGTGTCAATCTGCAATTTGTCCCGCGTTACCGTCCGATTATCCGTCAATCGGCTGATTTGCAACGCTTCCTCCGCCAATGCCTGCGCCATCAGCAGGCGAGCCTTCCGATATTCGTAGAACCAGTACTCGTCTGAGGCAATCCACCGCCTCACAGTACCCGCGTTCAGCCCATATGGCTCTAATGTCTCCGACATCACCCGGCCATCGGCCATCCCATTGAATACATCCTCAATGACAGCCGATTTTTCGTCCTGCGTATAGTTGATCGGAGCCTTTTGCGACCGCTTCAACTCATATCTAAGAGCCGGAGCGCCACTTTCTGTATGATTTTTCATAAGGCCAGCATAATCATCCCGTAATTCCGTTGTCAAGCCCCCCACCCTTTTTGCTCTCACGAGGGCTAACACGTACCTGACGGGGTCCGGCGGGGGGTACACCCCCCTCCCCCCCCTATGCGTTGGCGCGGACACGAGCGCGTTCCTCTCTCTCTCTCGCTCGCTCGCTCGCTGGCCCACACTCTGCACGTGCGCGGGTCGATGGGTCGTCCGGAAGGATGACGGGCCGCCTAAATCGCCGGGAATATTTTGGGACATTATGTCCCGTCGCCGGGAATGCTTTGCAACATTTTGGTGCAGGTCGGGCGGCCTATGCTTGCGCACCTGGTACGCGCCACCTGGTACGCGCCTCTTGATATCCGCCGGGCGGTCGTGTAATATCCTAACGTCGCGATTGCGACTCGTTATTCATTCACTAGTTAGGAGGGGTCATGACTTTCACGGAAGCTAAGGAAACGGTGCGGGCGCTTGGTTTCACCCTTACCAAGCGGGACGGGGAGTATCGGGTAGCAATCTCCGGGGATCGCGACCACTGTGCCAGCTACTACACGGACGACTTAGAGGATGCGGTCGAAACGGCCCGCCATATGGCAAAGGACGTGCGCGTGTCTGTGGATGATACTGTCATGCTACGCGCGGCCCTATTGATGGCGGTCGAGATCTCCGGCATCCATACGGCGGGCGGGGCTCCGGGAGCCTATCAACCCGAAGAGTTCTTCGGAGTGTTCGGCCCGGACTATGACAAGCTGTCGCGCTTTTTCCGTAGTGTCCTCACGCACAACGTGGGGGCCTGACGGGGCAGTTAGGCGAAACGCCCCCACGGGGGCGTCCTAGACGGGGTGGCGCCCCGCTAGCTGACGATGCCAAGCCGAACAAACAACAGGGGGGGAGCATGAAACTGTTCACCAAAAACGGAACGCCCGCCGTCAATTCTGTGGCCGTCTACGCGGGGCCGTCGCGCATCGACGGGGAGGACATCGTCGTGATCGTGACGGGGCTCAAGGCGCCTAAAAACAAAAAAACGGGCAACATGGTTCAATCGCATATCGTGGTCGCCAAGGTCAACCCGTTGGAAGCCCTCAGGACCGGGGCCGATGTAAGTATTTGCGGTGGATGTCCACTACGTCCACGGTGGCACGACGGGGTTAGGTACGGGAAGAAGCCGTGCTACGTGAACGTGGGTCAAGCGCCGCTCGCGCTTTGGAAAGCTTGGAAGCGCGGCTCGATCCCTATGGTGACCACGGGCGAGCTTGCCGAGCTTACCCGGGGCCGTATGGTGCGGCTTGGAAGCTACGGCGACCCCGCCGCCGTTCCCCCCGTGATATGGTACGCCTATACTCGCTATGCCGCCGGCTGGACGGGGTACACGCACCAAAGCCGTAGCCCTAAGCTCCGCGACGTGCTGACATGGTGCCAGGTATCCGCCGACAGTGAGGCGGACGCGGTCGCGGCTCGCCGGGCCGGCGTTGGTTCATTCAGAGTACTCCGTGACGGGGAAGCTCCTCTAGCTTTCGAAACGGTGTGCCCCGCGTCGGCGGAAGCGGGCAAGGTCACCACGTGCGCCAACTGTCGGATGTGTTCCGGCATTGACGGCGCGTCCGTCGTGATCGCGGCTCACGGTATCGGTAGCCGTCACGTTCAATCCGACAAGCGCCGCCCCCTTTCCCTCCCCGTAATCAACCCGGCACGTGCCGTAGCGTGACAACGTGCAGGGACGCGGCCCGGGGTCGGAAGCCTTGTTCCCGGTGCAATCCCGGGGGGCCGCAATTGTTTAGCTTGACAACGTGGACGGGGTAGCGTTACTAATTCAGGAACACCGCACCGGACGGCATCCGGGACAGAATCAGGAGGGTAAAAGGATGGCACACGCACTCGACTTCTCGCGCGGCACTGCGGCAATGATCTACGCTCGCACTGGCGGGACGCCGTGGCACAAGCTGGGGACGCCGGTAGACGACGGGCTCACGGTGGCGGAAGCTCTGTCCGCGTCGGGTACGGATTACGCGGTCGAGCTTCGCCCGCTCTACTGCACAGTGGATCGCGAAGTGCCTGACGGTACCTTCCGACAGACGGTGACGGTCCCCGACAATTTCGCGACAGTGCGAACCGATACGGGCGGGGTTCTTGGTGTGGTCGGTAGCCGGTACAACGTCCTGCAGAACTCTGACGCCTTTGGCGTACTATCCCCGCTGGTCGATGCGGGGCTCGCATCCGTGGAAACCATGGGCGCGCTGCGTGGCGGTCGCGACGTTTGGGCGCTGGTTCGGTTCAACGTAGACGATCCGGTTGTGCGGGAAGTGTTCGCGGACGAGGTCGTTCCCTACGGCCTCGTGTCGAATAATCACAGCGGGATGCGTCAGGTCATCGTGCAAGAGACCCCCATCCGCGTGGTGTGTGCCAACACGCTGGGCATGGCTCACGCTGGCGGTGGTCGCGCCGTGAAAATTCGCCACACTTCCGCCGTCGGGTCGCGCACGGTGGACGCGGCGGGCGAGCTTTTCCGAGGTATCGTCGAGCGATACCGGGCGGTCGCTGGTCAGTATTCCGCCTTGAAGCGGACGCACCTCGACCGCGAGAAATTCGAGCGCCTCGTGCTTGATGTGGTCGCCCCGCTTCCGAAGGATACGAAGTCCCCACGCTACGAAAGCGCCTTGAATCGCGCGCGCCGCCGCCGTGATGAAGTCTCCCGCCTGTGGGATGCGGGAAAAGGCCATACCGGCAACCGCACCGCGTGGGAAGCCTACAACGCCGTCACGGAGTCGGTAGACCACGACGACGCCCTATGGCCTCTGCGCGGGGAAAGCACGCGCACTGAACAGCTTATGTCTGGCGGTTCGCTGGCAAAGGTCAAGGATGCGGCTCTGGCCTCCCTCCTGACTGCTGTTTAGCTGGACGGGGTAGCGGTCCGAAGCCGCCGGGGAGGTGCAATGCCTCCCACCCCTTTACACTGGCGAAGCTCCCGGCCATCAACGGGGGGCACGAGACAAGGGTGATGGAGGTGACTTATGAGCACGAACAAGGTGGACTTCGGCATCCTCGACTATGACACAGAGCCCGGACTCTGGGAAAAGCTCTACAACGAAAGCACCCACGTATGGGAGACGATGGACGACGCCGCGGTGTGGCTAAACAGCGACGACGATGTGCTTGGTCCCGTTGTCACCTACATGGGCACGGGTGATTTCGACGACGACGACCGTCAAATCGTCAAGATGACGCTTTACAATCGCGGACTCAAAATCGCTGAGATTGAAGCGCCAGAACCGTACGACTGGGTTGTCGGGGAATACCTGATGGTCAGGGATTTCGCTCGCGAGGAGCTCGATAAGTGGAACGAATGGATAGGTGACGCATGAGACCGTCAAAATGGGAGGGCGACGCCATCGACATGGTGGATGCATTGACCCGGAGAATGCAGGTAGTCGTCAAGGCTACCGGCAGGGAGTGGGACGAGATCACGCAGGAAACAATTCGCGAGGCGCTGGACTTTTTGCGCCGCTACGACGACAGAGAGGAGTGGGAGCAATGAGCGACAGAACCTTGGCCCGGCTCGTGATGCTGACCGCGTGGGCGGCGGTCGCGCTGGTATTCTTTCAACTGATGAGGGCGTGACATGATGGAAGAAGTCGAACTCTGCGAGTGCCATCACTGCGACGGCACCGGGAAGGTGGCGGAAAAACTCCTACCCGCGACCCTGTACTCACCTGAGGAGGTTGTATGGGAATACTGCGAAGAGTGCGAAGGCGAGGGCTTTATTGTCTATCCCTGTTTATCCTGACAGGGTGCGGCCAGGTAGAACCCGTGGCGTACAGGACGGATCCCGTTATGGCCGTCGTCGATCCAATCGCCGCCTATCTCCTTGAAGCTCGCTGGCCCTGTGCCGGTGACGGGTGCGCCGATGTCGAGGCGGTCGGTCGGTTAGCTAACTCAATAAGAATACAGAGCGCGCGTCTCGACCTTCCCGTCTCTCTCATGGTCGGCGTTCTCATGGTAGAGAACCCGTGGCTCGACACGCTGGCCGTGTCTCCAGCCGGGGCGCGCGGACTGTACCAAACGATGCCGGTCCATCGTGACGCATGGCCGGAGTGTACAGGTAGACAAGTCAGCATCCGGGGGAGTGTTTGCCGGGGCGCGGAGATCATGGCGGACTTCCTGACGCGACACGACCTGACGGACGCGCTCTTGAGGTACAACGGATGCAGACAACGGAGGTGCGCCGGTTACCCCCGGAAGGTCATGGCCGAGGCGGATTCGTTTGCAGGGGGTTGACAACGACGTTAGCTTTGATATGTCGCAATGGCGACGATGGCGAGACTCCCGGCCATGAACGGGGAGTTATATGGGAGGAGAACTAATGGGTCTAGATGATTATTCGTGTCCCTGTGGCTGCGGAGATGACCGAGAATGTTCGCTTGGAAAGATGATACAAGATGATCATTGGGTGTATGTCGTCATTCTAAAAAACGGTATGGCGATACTGTGTAGAGGCGCTATCAACGATGGCCCTGAACGCATTAAGCTTTGGCTTGCCGATGAACACCTTAAGTCTTGGCTTGCCGATGACCGTAGGATCTCTCGAGAAATATGGAGCCCTAATTCGTGGTTTCGGGACCGTGGCGTATCTGTTCGGAGAGACTTTATCGCAATCGTGTTGGATGCAGACACTTAAGTAGAATACAACCGATGGAGGTAACACATGATTAAGACCGTGTGCGTAGTCTGCGGACTACCTGACGGGCCACCAGACGGCGAAGTCGTCGAGACTGTGTGTGGCGACAGCGACTGCATCTCGCTATTTGAAGGACCGATCACCAAGCACATCGTGCGCGGCCTCTTCGACAAGGCGGCTCGTCGATCTATCTACCTGAGCAACGTAGAAGAAGACGATGCCGTCGAGTTCGAGAAGGCATTAATTCGATACCAGCGCGCACAACGTCGCGCCATCTATGCGATGATAGAGGAGGGTAGAGATGACGACTGATCAGGTGGAGGCCCAGTACGGCGATCAAATCCGCCGGATGACGGACCTCTACATGGCGAACAAGTGGACGCCCGGCAACGAGAAGGAGAAGGACAGCAAGTGCGCGGAAGACATCATGGAGGCGGAGGTACCTGAGAAGCACTGGATCATCGTGCGTCAGGTGATGATGGACGCGATAAGGAAACAGGAAGACGACTCGACCTGCATCTTCTGCGGGGAGAAGTTCGACACCCAGCATTATATGCTTTCGCATCGCGGCATGATGCATAAGGAAGAGGTCGAACACTGGCGGATGACGGGTATCTCCGCCGACTACAAAGCCAACATGATGATGCAGCGAATCATGCAGAAATACAATTTGAGACGGTCCAGCGTCTACCGCTATCTGAACGCCACCAACACGGAACTGAGGGAGGTATGACTATGTGGAATCCGACGACCGAGGGGCTCCTCCTCAACATTGAGCGGCGCATCGACGACCTCGAAGACCTTAACAGCGTCAGGGAGTACACAGAGATCCGCTCTCATATCTCTGCGTACCTCAACGAGTTGGGCAGCCTTGCGGCTAAGGCCAGCTTGAACGGCACCCTGTACAACATCATCGTTAGCGTGGCCGCAGACGACAGGATATGGACGGCATTGTCCTCTGAGCAGCGCGGTGCTATCCGAAAGGTTATGGAAACCTATGGCGAGAGATAAGAGCGAACGGAGACGCCTTCTTATCGACTCCATTAACAGGGTCAACATGACGCCGGAAGACTTTGCTGCGAGAGTATTGGCGAGGGACAGGTCTACGGTCTACCGATGGCTGTCAGGCGAGAGCCCGATCCCGAGATCGGTGGAGAAGTTCTTGACTGACCACTGGCGACACCGTGCCAAATGAAGTTGACCTTGCCGAAGAGCGGAGACTTTGGCAGGAGCGCATGGCAAAGAAGAGCGAGGAGTACCTGAGAAAGCGATCTCAGGGTTCGACGCTACTACCTATTTACCGCAGTTGGTGCGACGGCAAGCCATTGCAATGGAGTGCGCCGTGGCTACCGGCAGAGGACTGCACTGTCTTGGGGAGGACATGGCGTGAGCGCAGGGAAGATAGTAATCAGGCAGACAGAATCGTCCGGCTGGACATCCGTACCCCACGATCTGACGAATAACCCAGACATCAGTTGGAAGGCCAAGGGCCTGTGGACATGGCTCGCGAGTAGGCCGGAGGGATGGGTCGTGCGCCTGTCTCATCTCGTGACGCAGGCAACGGACGGGGCAAGCGGGGTGCGTACCGGGCTCGACGAGCTTGAGGCGGCTGGCTACATCTCAAGGCGTCAGGTACGGGATGATGACGGGAAGTTTGTGGCCGTCGAGTACACCGTCCACCGGGTGCCAAACCAGCCGGATGCAGAAAAACCGCATACGGAAAAACCGCATACGGAAAATCGCACCCTAAATAAGAAAGAGAGTAATAAGAAGAGAAGTAATATACCGGAAGATCATCGGCTCAATTTCCTGAGCTTGTGGAAGATCTATCCGAAGCGCGATCCTCACCCCAACCATTTCGCCCCTGCCCTGAAAGCCTATTCTGATCTCGTGTCGGATGGGGCGGCGATGGAAGACCTGTACGATTCGGTAGTGGCCTACGGCAAGTACGTCTCGAAGCACGGGACAGAGCCGCAGTACGTGATGACGACCGTGCGCTTCTTGAATACGGGTGCATGGCAGCATTTCCTGAAGTCCGGGGAGCCTGAGTTCCAGAAGTCTTCTGACGGGCTGCGGTTCGCATGACTTGGGCTATCAAGAACATCCTCGACGGTGGCGCAGCGATTGACTACGCATCGGGGATGATCGGTGCAGATTTAAACCCCCTGCCTACAGGCATCACGAGTTGGGATGCCTCTTGCGTCGAGACTGGCGGTGCTGGGCTCGCGAACTGGTGGTTCACGATCATCGGTGGCGCATCGAACTCTGGTAAGACGCAGCTACTACAGCACCTGATGCGTCAGGCCGTTGAACACGGCATGAACCCCGGCCTCATCACGATGGAGGTACCCACGACAGGTATCCAGCGGTCTTTGTACAGCCGGATAACAGACTTTCGGTATGCCGACCTGACTCCGCATACCTTCGAGGACAGGGACGCGCCGGATCGGGTGAAGCACCTTGTCGATCAGGTAAGAGACTACGCGGGCGGTACGCGCAGCCTGCTGGTCGCAGAGCATGACGGCTCGCCGGACTTGGGCCAGATCAAAGATATGTGCTACGCCATGAAAGACGCGGGCTGCGGAGTGATCGGCCTCGACCATCTCCAGTTAATCAAATCGCCAGTAGGTGAGGTTGCGGACAGAGCTACGGAGATCGCAGAAGAACTGCGTCGGTTCGCGCACAAAGAGCGCATCCTTGTGCTGGCTCTTAGTCAGCTAAACAGAATAGCGAGCCGGGAGCGTGACCGTCGTCCTATCTGTCAGGACCTATGGGGCGGGACCAGCATGGAGTCCAACGCGAATCAGGTTATCCTGATCGACCATACCCACATGATCCGCGACATGAAGTACACGCATATCGTCAGGACCCGCCTGATCCTCGACAAGAACCGCGAGGGTCCGAACAGGGTCGTCATGGATGTTGAGGCCAACTTTGGCAACGGCGTATGGCGAGAAGCGTTACCGCACGAGGAGAATCTTTGGAAGGATTGACAACGGTAGTATTCTCATAATACCTTCACGCATCACCAACAACGGAGGAAGTACAAGTGGCGATTCACAAGCTGGCAGACGGACCTATCGCTCTGGGCGTTACCGAGTGTTCTTCTGTCGAGGGCAAGTACGGAACACAGATTCGTTTCATGGGGCACGACCTTAGCTCCGACGAGGAGACGCTCCTGTATATCTCTGAGCGTTCCGCAGTCGCTCAGTTGGAGCGCCTTGGCCTGAACGTCGATAGCGCAGCAGGGGAGAACCTGCATTTTGAACACGTGCAGAAAGACGGGCGCACATACACGAACATCGTCCGGGTTACCGGAGATGCACCGGCTCCCGTCGCCAAGCCCAGAGCTGCCGCAGCCCCGGTTAAGTCGGCTCAGTCGATGGCCGATGTCTACAGCGAGTGCATGGACATCGCTCTGAAGATGGTTCCTGTGATCGAAGGCAACGCCGATGTCCGCGTATCGTCGTCCGACATCGTGGCGATGGCCGCTACCCTGTTCATCCAAGCCAACAAACGGTAGTCATGGCTACCCCCGAGAAAGCCGACCATGACCCCCGCTATAGTTCCCCTCCGGCGGGCACGGATGAGGGGGTGGCATGGCTACCACGTATACGGCGCGGTGAGTACGCTCACGTGCATAACTTCTGGGACCGTGTAGATCGAACCGGCGAGTGCCACATCTGGCTTGGCACAAGAGACAGACAGGGCTACGGAAAACTGCAATTCGGTCGAAGGAATCTAATGGCCCATCGTGTTTCTATGTCGTGGAGGCACGGGCACGATCCTCTGGAATTAGATCCGGGTGTGTGCGTCCTGCATCATTGTGACGAACCAAGCTGTGTCAATCCAGACCACCTGTTCTGGGGGACAAGGGCTGACAATAGTGCTGATGCAAAAGCAAAGGGTCGTACACTACGCGGGGAAAGCAAGGCGGGATCGAAAATGACCGAAGAGAATGTTCTGGAGATACACGACTGCGACCGACTGAACAAAAAGACAAGTAACGTATTCTGGGCTAAAAAGTTCGGCGTGTCGGACAGGACAATCAGGAAGATTCGCAGTGGTCAGATGTGGGAACATTTGCATCCCAGAAACTCTGATAGACTAGCATGATTACTAATAAGCACGGGCTGCCGTCCGCCTTTGTCGAGGCAGTCAAGAGGGATCCCTACACGGGTGGTGGGGACATCTCGACCACGGCACTGATCGACGCCCCGCAGCGTAGGGCGCTCCTGCACCGTCATGCGGACAGTATCCAAGAGGATGTGTCCGGCATGGTGTGGGCTCTCATGGGCCAAGCTGTACATCACATCCTCGAACGGTCTGAGGTTGATGGCGTAGTCGTAGAGGAACGGCTGTATGCAGATGCCGGGGGCTGGAAGGTTAGCGGGCAGTTCGACCGCTACAACCCGAAGACCAGAGCCCTACAGGACTACAAGGTCACGACCGTCTACAAGCTACAGGGCGACAAGAAGGACTGGACTCGCCAGTTGAACGTCCTGCGCTGGCTCTGCCACAAGAACGACATCGAAGTGGACAGGCTACAGATCTGCACGATCCTCAGAGACTGGTCGCACAGCAGAAGCCTGAGAGACGGCAGCTACCCGAAGACCAACGTGGTCATGGTAGACATTGAGATGTGGCCTCTTGAGCAGACTGAAGCCTATGTCATGGGCCGTGTCGAGATGCACCAAGCGGCGAGAGATGGTGAGCCGATCCCATGCACAGACGAAGAGCGTTGGTACAGTGGGGACGAATACGCAGTCAGGAACCCGAACCACAAGCGGGCTTTCAAGGTCTTTGATAATCTCGCAGATGCCGAAGCGTTCAAAACGGACAGCACGGTCATAGAGCATCGGCCCGGAGAGTATCGGCGCTGTATGCATTTCTGCGAGGCCGCACCCTTCTGTTCCCAGTGGAACAATGGGTAAGTCACAGCGGCGTAAGGGCCATAACTGGGAGCGCGAAGTAGCCAAGAGGCTACGCAACCTTGGGCTCGACGCACGGCGCAACGTGACCGAAACACAGACAGGCAATACCGGGGACGTTCATGTCTACGATGCACAGGGCGATATGCTTATGTGCGTACAATGTAAGAACATGAAGTCGCCATCCATCTGGAAGGCGATGGAAGAGGCTATCGAAGCCGCTGAGTCTCACGGCATAGACTGGCCGGTGCCCGTGTCCATCGTCAAGAGAACGGCTAAGGCGGGCGGACCAGTCGAGGAGTATGCTGTAATGCGGCTGGAAGATTGGGCCAAGTTCCTTATGTCTTACAAGTTCGGGGAACCCATCCGCAGGTTCATGGAGATGGGACCGCCAGAGCAAGACATGGACAACATGAACTAATGGCACACAACGTAGATCTTCCGGTTCATCGCTACGTTTGGGTCGTCCCGTCGTTTGTAACTACGGGGGTCAGCGAGCCGATACCTGCTGTCTGGTTTGGTATCTCGACACATCCGGGCAGGGCGCTTGGCTGTCATGTCATGCTAGATAGTGGGGCTACCGTGATCGACCTTCCGATCCACGCCCTGCTATCTCAAAGCGATGGCAAGCCAATCGCTGACATCTCAGACGCTATCGTATGGGATTGCTTCGGGTGGGATGCGGAGATCTACCAGCCCAACTACCTGTCCGGCCTGAGAGCAGATGTGCTACACGCGAATCACAAGACGGTGCAGTCTATGGACAACACGGCTTGGTTCGCTATCGACTGGAAGAACAACGGCTGGTCTGACTATCCAGAGCAGCACAAGTGGATGTGGGTTCTGGAGACTGGCCTTGGAGCCCTGATCGCCATGCCGCAGGACAGGGTGGTATTCCACGAGGAAAGTTTTACGGACGCAGAGCTACCCAAGAACGGTATAGTGAGGCAGCGCGTGTTATGGTCGTGCGAAAAGTAGTCAAGCGTGGCTCGCCTTGGGACGAGAACAAGGTTAGAGCCGTCATGGAGCTACACCTTGCCGGTATGTCCTACGCAGACATTGCCCGGACCATGAAGGTGTCGAGGCAGGCCGTCAGGCAGATGGTTCTGAGGGCGAAGAACCGGAACGCAGCGAGCGAATCTTATTCATAACCTTCCCGATCTGCTGGGAATAGAATAAGTAGTCCTTGGACCCTTTCTCCTTGCGAGCGCGCAGGTTGTCCAAGGTCTTTAGCTGCTTGTACAGGTCTTGGATTTCGTCTTTGTTCATGGGACAATAAAAACCCCGTGACCCGTCGCTGCTGGGGGAGGAGGGCGACACGGAGAGTGCAGGGACGGACCACGGGGAGTGATTCAATAATAGGGAACAGTCACCGCCCCTGTCTACCCCTCGTAGCGCCGTCCCCGGAAATAGGCAACCCCGTCAAAGATCTGAACCCGCTCGACGGCGAAGTTCTGACGGTCTTCTGACCACGTAACCACTACAAAGCCCTGTTGCCAGTTAGGGAAGCTCACGTAGTTGGTCCTGATGGCGCACATACAGCCCATCCCCCACCAAGCAAGCTGGCCGTCATAGGTTTTCTTGCCGTAGTAGCCGATGCGGTGGGTATGTCCCGATAGTCCTGACTTGGAGTAGTGTTCAAGCTCAGACTTCTCGCTCTGACCGCTCTGAGCCCGCACCTTTTCACCGTGGGTAACGATCAGCTTGTGGAAAAGCAGCTTGTGCTGTGGATAAGGGACCATCTCCCAGCCAAGTTGATCCAGACCGAGCAGTGAGGGCCACGAAAGGGCCTCAATGACCTTGGGCAACGTCAGGATCTCGCCAGCCTGTCGGTTTTCTGCCAA
>Ga0208898_1001573_pt1 | contig 14854 bp, 14 predicted proteins | sample VirMetDEL_Mar_4_FD_184513 | JGI IMG/M metagenome (GOLD analysis project Ga0208898, IMG submission 184513) | Aqueous microbial communities from the Delaware River and Bay under freshwater to marine salinity gradient to study organic matter... | ecosystem: Environmental > Aquatic > Marine >...
CATACAATTGATTTACCAGGTATTGTCTCACAAGATCAATACGGTAGAACTATTTTAATTAAATGTGGTAGTTCTATTGCAAGTGATAAAGCTGTTGATATTACTGTAGTAGGTGGAGGAACAATTGATGGTCGAACTAGCTATACATTAAATTCACCTTATGCATGGGTAGAACTAAGAGCATCTGAATTTTACCAAGTAGGAGGTGAAGCTAGAGATACTGAAACTGAATGGAGAGTAATTAATAGTTCTGATGGTACTGGAGCTGGAGAAGCATCTTATGGTTCATTCTTTAATAATTCTCAACAAACATTAGGTGCTGTAGGTGTCTCACAATCAGTACAATTAGGACAAACATACGAATCATCAAGTGTATATACTACAGGTAGTAAAATTATATTTGATAATCCAGGTACTTATGAATTCCAATACGTAGCACAAGTAGCAAACTATAGTAATGCTGTTCAAGATGCTAACTTCTGGGTTAAATATAATGGTAATGATTATCCTAATTCAAATACAAGAGTTACTTTACCAGCACGTAAATCAGCTTCGGAACCATCTTTCCAATTAATGACAGCTAATTTCATTGGTACCGCTACAGGTTCTGGTGATTACATTGAATTGTATTGGGATGGCTCATCAACAGAATTAGGATTATTCTATACAGGTTCAGGAGCTACTAATGGTGAACCAGCTACTCCTTCAGTAATTGCTAATGTTCATTCACTTGGTGGTGGAGGAGGAGGAACTGCAGTAGCAGGTGATCCTTTCCCATACACAGGAGATGCTGAAATTACTGGTTCATTATCTATAACAGGTTCAACTACATTTGAAGGAGATATGTTCTCAACATTCTTATCTTCAAGTAGAGTATATGATAATGCAACAGCTGCAGCTACAGCAGGTGTTCAAAATGGACAAATTTGGGTAGATTCAACAGGTGTTTTATATCTTATGCTCAATAGTGGTAGTGTTGCAGCAATAGTAACTGATCAATTACGTGGTTACTACAATGCAAATAATTTAACATCTTACCCAGGTTCAGGTTCAACATGGTTTGATTTATCAGGCAATGGTAGAGACTTAACATTAGCAGCTTCCCCAACATACATTTCAGGAACACCAAATGCTATTGATTGTACTACAGGAACTGATTTTATCAAATATGCACCAGGTGGAACATTAACTCCGCTAACATCACAAGGTGATACATACACAGTAATGATGTTTATGGCTGTTAAAGCCGATACAGGTAATTTCAGAACATTTATTAGAGATATTAATGGTACAAGTGCTTCTGATTTCTTAATTGTTAATAATGGTACTAATACTTTAGGTACTTACGATACTACATTTAGAACTTTAGGTATTGATGTTTCAACTGATTTCCCATCTTACTCTACACAATATAACTGTATAACAATGACTATGAATGATGGTGGGGCAGGTAATGATGTAAATATATACTTAAATGGTTCAGGTTCAGCATTAGGTGGAAATGATTTCCCATTAAGATATGATGGTCCAGGTGTATTTGGAGCACAAGAAACTGGTAATCAAGCAGGTGCTAAAGTAGCAGCAATATTAGTTTACGATAAAGTATTAAGTGCTGCTGAAATGGAACAAAATTATAATGTATTAGCAACCCAAATGGGATTATAAAAAAGATAATATTTATTTTAGATGGCAATCAAACAACAAATAGTAATTGAAGTAGACGACAAAGGAGCAATCAAATCCGTTGACGGTCTTACTAATGCTTTAGATGATAATACCAAAGCAGTAAATGAAAATGCTAATGCAACTAAACAAGCAGAAGTTGATTCTGAAGCATATGCTGCATCGTTAGAAAAGCAAGAACAAAGAATTAAATTATTAGATGGTGCCATTAACGTTGTTGGTGGTTCTATTGAAACATTAACAGGTGCATTAGTATTATCAGGTGCAGTATCTGAAGAACAAGCTGAAAGATTCGAATCAGCAGCATTGGGAGCAATTGCATTAGCAGACGGTACTAAAAGAACATTTGATGGTGTAAAATCATTATCTGAAGGATTAAAAGCATATGGTGGTGTAGCTGGTTTAGCTCAAAAAGCACAAGCAGCACTTAATACAACTGTATTAGCTAACCCTTATGTAGCAGCAGCAGTTGCAATTGCAGCATTAGGTGCAGCAATTTATTTATTTACAAGACAAACAGATGAAGCAGCACAATTCCAAAAGGAATTTGATTCAGCAATGAATGAGGCAATAGGTACAACTGTTGCACAAACCCAAGCACTTGAAACCTATAATAGTATAGTTCAAGATAGTACTCGTCCATTAGAGGAAAGACAATATGCTTTAGAGGAATTAAATAAACAAGGTGTAGCAACTGAAGATATTGACTTATCAAATGCTGAATCGTTACAATTATTAAACGAGAGAACAGCACAAGCTATTCCATTGATTATGGCACGTGCTAAAGCATCAGCTGCAGCATCTATTTTAGAGGAAGCACTTAAAAAGCAATTAGAGGCACAAAATAGTTCATTAGAGGATAACTTAACTTGGTATCAAGAAACTTGGTCATTTATTAAGGGTAGTGTAGTACCAGGTGGTTATGCATTACAATCAACACTTGATGCTGTTAAAAATCAAAGTGAAGCAGTAGCAGAGGCAACAGCAAATGTAAACCGTGCACAAACATCATACCAGGCAACATTAGATGAATTAGTTAAATTAGAAGGACAAAACGTTACAGTACAGAAAACAGTACGTGAAAACCTAGAACGTAGAGCTAAAACTGATGAATCAGTAAAACAAGCACTTATTGATAGAGCAAATGCAGAAAAAGAAGCAATTGCAATCTATGAGGATGTTAAAAAACAACAAGAATTACTACAGCAAGAAGGTATTGATAGAGAATTATTAGCTATAGACCAATCCTACGAGGATAGATTAGCTAAATTAACTACATACTATGGTGCTGAAAGTGAAGCAGTTAAAGCATTACAAGAGGTAATTGAATCAGAAAAACAAGCAGTACGTGACAAGTATTCTGATGAGGATGAAGCTAAAGAAAAAGAGAAAGCTGAAAAATTAAAAACATTAAAAGAAGAAATTGCTAATGCTGAGGCAGTAACGGAGGAAGAAAAATTCCAACGTCAATTAGAAATTACTGCTCAATATTATGATGATTTAATTGAACAAGCAAGACAAGCAGGTTTAGATACTGTTGAATTAGAAAAAGCTAAAAATGAAGCATTAGATGCAGAACAAGATGCTCAAAATCAACAATCATTAGATAAACAAAAAGCATATCGTGATCAATTAACTCAATTAGCAGTTGATTCAGCTCTATCATTAATTGGTGATTTAAAATCATTAAACCAACTATACGATAAAGATAATGAAGCAGCAGCTAAGAAAGCATTTAATAGAGAGAAAGCATTGTCTATAGTTGAAACAGTATTATCAACTTATTTATCAGCCTCTAAAGCATATGCTTCACAATTAATTCCAGGTGATCCTACCTCGATTATTAGAGCACAAATTGCTGCAGGTGTTGCTATTGCAGGTGGTTTAGCTAGATTAGCAGTAATTAAATCACAAAAATTCCAACCATCAGGAGCTTCAGGAGGAGGCGGTGGTGGTGGTGGTGCTGCAGCAGGTGGAGCTGGAGGAGCTGGAGGAGCACAAGTAACTACACCTCAACAAGGAAATTCTACAACAGGTTTGTTTGGTGGTGTTGCACAACCACCTGCGACAACTTTCCCTACACAACAAGGTGAAACTGCTCAACAACCTCAATTTGGACCAATACAAACCTATGTATTAGCCGGTGATGTAACATCAGCACAAGAGGCAAATGCAAAAATAAATGGATTAAGAAAATTATGAAAATAATTAAGTTAGAATTAGACCCACATTCTCTAATTGGAGGAATCGATGCAGTAGCATTGGTTGAACAACCAGCTATTGAGGAAGATTTCCTAATGTTTGCAAAGGAATCATTTCAAACGTTTAATGATTACCCTAAAGCAGCAGTAGAGGCAGCTAAACAGGGTATCAAACGTAATGAAGCATTAGGTAATAAATGTGGTACACAGGTTGGTAAAGTAAGAGCACAACAACTAGCTAATGGAGAAAACCTTAGCTTGGATACCATAAGAAGAATGCGTAGCTTCTTACTACGTCAAAAAGACAACTACGATTTAGCAATTGAGAGAAAGGATTATGACGCATGTGGGTACATAAGTTACCTATTATGGGGTGGACCAGCAGCATTACCTTGGGCTGAGAAGAAATTAAGACAAGCAGGTGAAGAATTCGATTTAGACGAAGCATGTTGGCCTGGATATGAAGCAATAGGAACTAAAATTAAAGACGGACGTGAAGTACCTAATTGTGTCCCAGTTAAAGCCTCTAAGGAGGAATTTGAAAAAACTGTATTGGAGCATATTATTAAAGAAAATCTATTTTCACAAATTGGTGAAATTGACAATGTTAAGGTTTATTCTACCATTGAAGAAGCAGAAATGGCTGCTAAAGAAATGGGTTGTACAGGTTACCACGAACATAAAATTGGGGAAGATGTTATAGGATATATGCCTTGTGAATCCCACGATAAAATCATCTCAGCATTACCACAGGAAAAACAAGATGCCATTTTACAGTCGTTGAATAACGTCGGTATAACGGAGGAAGACATTGCAGCGCAGGGTTATGTGGAAGTTGAGAAAGACCAATATAATACAGCTATAGAACAGGCATTTGCCATTGTATCTAATCCTAATAAAGGTTCAGTTGCAGATAGAGGTCAATTTAAAGTATTATTCAAATACGAAGGACCACGTGATTCTAGAAATAGAGATTTTTGTGCTGAAATGTTAAGTGCTAACTTATTATTCAGAAAAGAAGATATTAATGAACTATCCGTAAGTGTAGAAAATCAAGAATTTGGTTTCTACGATATATTTAAATGGAGAGGTTCTTATAATTGCCGTCACGTATGGGTTGCTAAATTATTTACTAAATCAAATTTAGACCCTAAAAAAGCACTTACTGATTTACCAGGATTAGGTAGTAGTGAATCTACTAAACCATTAGATCCAAATACAGGTACTACAGATGGTATGAATACTACTACAGGTGCTCAAACGTTTGCTCGTGAAGAATTAGACGAGAAGCAAATGTTAGTAGGTCCACTAATGGTACCTAATAAATTGATACCTAGGAGAGATGAAGATGGTGAAGAATACATGGTATACTTTGATGAATCGACTGTTGAACAACTTGCTTACAAGACAATGGAAGATAAAATCGGTGATAAAGTTAACATCGAACACAATCAAAATCAAGAAGTAAAAGACGTATACTTAGCAGAAAGCTGGATTATCAAAGACCCAGAAAAAGATAAATCACGTGTATACGGATTTAATTTACCTAAAGGTACTTGGATGGGTATATACAAGGTAAATAATAAGAAAATTTGGGACGAATACGTTAAAACAGGATTAGTAAAAGGATTCTCTGTTGAGGGTTATTTTGCACAAAAATTAGAAAAATATGGGCATTATAGATAACTTTTTAGGTAAATGGGCAAGTAGAAAACTACTAGTATTTGTAATAGGTACTTTCCTATGTTTATCAGGTATGGTAGAATCAAGTGATTGGGTTACTATGGCTAGTATTTATATTGGTTCACAAGCAATTGTTGATTTAACTAAAGTATATAAAAGTAAATAATATGCCATTGCCAAGTAAAAGAATAGACGAGGATAAAGATCAATTTATTTCTCGTTGTATTATAACGTTGATAAACAAAGGAGAAGCTAAAGACAGAAAACAGGCAGCTGCCATTTGTTACCAACAGTTAAAAAAATAGAAAACTAGATATAACATATGTATCTATGAATAAAACAATTGTTTAACCCTTCATCATTTAAGAAAAAATTATGACTTCAAGTGAATTGAAAGATTTGGTGAAATCACACTTCAACCTAGTTGAGGCATCTGAAGGGATAGTAGAAGAGAACTTCGGTTCAATCAAAGCAAAAGACGGAGCTTTCACTGTATATTACGATGGTGAGGAGTTAGCAGTTGGCAAGATTGTAGAAGTTGAACTTCCAGACGGAACAAGAACTCAAGCACCTGACGGTGAACATATTCTTGCAGACGACACTACTATCGTAACAGAGGGCTCACGTATCGTTGACATCAAAGAAACTCGTGAATTAGCAGAAGAAGAAGACAAAGAAGAAATGTCTGCTGAAGCTGAAGAAGAGGTTCTTGCTGAAGACGAGGAAGAAATGGAAGAAACCAAAGAAGAAGAAATGGAAGAGGAAGCAGTTAAAGTAGAAGATATCGTTGAAGCAATCGTATCTGAAGTTAAAGACGAAATGGCTAAGTTAGTCGAAAAAATGTCAGCTTTAGAAGATAAGGTAGCTAAAATGGAATCTATGCCAGCTGTAGAACCTACCATTACCTCAACAGGTAAAAAAATGAAAGCTGAGGCCAAAAGAGGCTTTGCAGCATTCGATGTATCTAAATCTCATAATGCCAATCGTATTAAGATGGCAATTGAGGAATTAAAAACCAAAAAAAAGTAAATTAAATTAAATTATTATGGCACTAAACGTATCAGCTTTAAGTGACTTCAACAATGAAGTAGCAGGTGAGTTAGTAGCTAAGATGGTATATGGTGGTAGCACCATGGAGTACGTTACAATCCAAGAGGGAGTAAAGTACCAAGAGCCAATCAACCTCTTTGACGTTGATTTGTACATCCAGAATGCTAACTGTTCAACTACCTTCTCAGGTTCAGCTGCTTTCACGCAACGTAACATTACAGTATGTCCTCGTACTTCACAGGACGGTATCTGTTTAAAGGACATGGATAAGAAATACTTAGGTATCTCTGCTTTAGAACCAGGTTCTTACAACGAAACATTTGCACTTGCAGGTGCATATTCAGACTTATTGGTAAACAAATTCCAAAAAGCAAACGACCAATTCCTATGGCAAACAGTATCAGGTTCAGCTTCTACTTTCGGTGGAACTTGTGATTCTGATGGTTTGTTGAGAATTTTATCTTCAGGTTCAGCAGGTTCTGCAATTACTGACGCAGGTCAGATTGTAGGTTCAACTACTGCTAGCTTAGATAACTTAGAAACTATGTTGGCAGCTTTACCATCAGACGTAGCAGATCGTGAGGATCTTACTTTCTTCATGAGTGTAGGTAAATTCCGTGAATTTATTTCTTCTGTTCGTTCAGCTAACAACTTCTACTTCGATCCAGTAAGCATCGAAAACAGAGGTGGTTTGTTAGAAATTGGTATGCCATTCCAACCTAACGTTAAGATCGTAGGTACTACTGGTATCAACACTTCTCGTATCGTATTAGGTCCAGCTAAACAAATCGTAGCAGGTACTGACTTGATGAGTGATTTCTCTCAATTCCAGTTGTGGTATGATATCAACACTGACCAATTACGTCACAGAATTTCAACTAAACTTGGTGTAAACGTTGCATACCCTGAATTCTGGGTATCTAACAATGCCTAATGTATAACCTTTAAAACCATAACAGAACAATGAGTACATGTGATATTACTTCAGGATTTACGCTAGGTTGTCGTGACAATACTGGTGGAATCAAAAACATCTACATCCTATCTGGTTCTGTTGACTCGGTAACAGGTTCAGGTACTACAGGCTTGATTTCAGCAATGAGTGGCTCAGGTACATTTTATAAGTTTGAATTAACTCGTCAAACTGGAGACTACGTAGAGACTATTAACGGTTCAACCGAAAATGGTACTGTATTCTACGACCAGACAGTTAATGCTACTTTCCATAAAATGCAATCTGCTACTCGTAACCAAGTTAGAGTATTGTCTAAAAACACTGCTATCAAAATGATCGTTGAAACAAACAACGGTTCAACTGATGGTGTAGGTAAATTCTTCTATTTAGGAGAACAAAACGGTTTATCATTAAATGCAGGACAAGGTCAATCCGGAACTGCATTTGGAGACGCCAATGCCTATCTAATGACGTTTAATGGACAGGAACCAGATCCGGCTTCAGAAGTTAGTGGATCAGACCTTACAGCAGTTCTTTCAGGAATTTCTGTAGGATAATAGATAATTCTAGGAATGGGGTTGTGTCTATATGGCATAACCCCTACTCCTATTTTCATAAAATATTATGCTACAATTCGATAAATCACAAACCTATAATTCAAATGCTGTATGGATTGATACTCCATCAACAGCTTCTGATTTTTATAGCCCATTACAAGCTGTATATTCACAGTCTTATGATAACTCAAATGGGAAATTTGATTTAACAACTATATCTTCACCTAATCGGTATAGAAATTGGTTGGTAATTAGGAATACAGGTGCTTCATTACCTATTCCTTCAGGTCAATATACAGTTAAGATTTATCGTTCTACTCAAGCTACTAATCCAACTTGGGAAGGTACCGATCAAGTTTGGGCAACGTGTGATGAGCAATGGAGTACATTTGGTGTGGGTTCTCTTGTTGGAGACCCAATATATGAAGATAGAGCTTATATTTCAGGATCCAATGAAACATTTATAACCCAATATGTATCGCCGAATGAAATAGGAACATATACAACATACAATGGATAAATTTGAATTTAAAAATATTAAAAGGGATTTTGCTGTAAAGCCTGTTCCTCAAGAGAAAGTTACGGATACTTACGTAAAGTATGGTGTGTATAATGACTTTCCTCAACATTTAATTGACCTATACAATAATTCCTCTATTCACGGTACTTGTGTAAATGCAATTGTAGATGGTATTGTAGGTGAAGGTTTAATTTCAGAACCTTCATTTGTATTAGATCAAGCTAACCCTAAAGAATCATGGAATTCTATTTATAAAAAGTTAGCACTTGATTTTAAACTCTATGGTGGATATGCCTTAGAGATAGTGTGGAATAAACCACGTACAAAAATTGCAGCTGTATATCATATCGATTTTTCATATTTAAGAGCAGCTGAAAAGAACTACAGAGGTGAAGTACCTGGATACTACATTTCTGATGAATGGAATGATAAATTCAATTATTTAAATACAGCACCTGCTGACTATCCTTATCTGCCAGTATTTGATTATACTAAAGCACAGGAAGAACCTAAACAATTGTATGTTTATCGTCCATATTCTCCAGGACAAAAATATTATCCGTTACCAGATTATATTGGTGCATTAGATGTAATTGAATTAGATCACGAAGTTGATAGATTCCACATCAATAATATCAAAAACGGATTAGCACCAAGCTTAGCAATTACTACTTATACGAATGCTGATCCTGACCAACGTCAACAGATCGAACAAATGCTTCGTGACCAATATGCTGGTGCTGAGAATGCTGGTAATTTATTGTATATGGACTTAGATGATCCAGCAAATAAACCAGACATTACACCTATCCCATCTAATCAAACAGATACGTACTATACAACTATAAACGATTTAGTAGTACAAAAGATATTAACAGCCCACCGTATTACCTCACCTATGATTTTAGGTATTAAAACAGAAGGTCAATTAGGTGGAAGAACAGAGGTATTAGATTCTTACCTATTATTGTTGAACACTGTAATTAGACCTTACCAACAAATTCTATTATCAACTATTGAAGAATTATTAGGATTTGTATATCCAGAAATGGAAGATGAACTTATAGTAGGTGTACAACAACTTAAACTGTATGAAGATGGTGAGGAAGAAGTAGACGTAGTAACTTCAGTCGATACAGAAATAGGTGAAGATACTGAGTTAGAACAAAAAATTGAGGATGCTGATGAAGCAGCTTCAGATGATAATAACGATACATTCCCAATCTAATGACTAGCACTTTTATTATATCGGAGGCCAAGTTAAGAGAATTCACTGATATCAATGATAATCTTGACACTGCATTCATTAAGAATGCCATCCGTGAGGCACAAGACATCCATTTACAACGTATTATAGGCACTGTATTGTATGAAAAACTTCTTTCCGATATAGATGCGTCCTCATTAGCAGGTGAATATAAGACACTAGTAGACAGCTATATACAAGATTTCTTGTTGTATGCTGCTTATTATGAAGCACTAGAGGCAATTTACATCCGTCCTAGAAATAACGGATTATTAAATGCTACCGGAGGTGAAAATAGTGAAAGTGTAGATAGAAATTTATTTAACGTTAAACGTCAGTCTGTAGAAAATAAAATGCAGTATTATGCTGAACGTTTAGTAAATTATATTGTTGAAAAACAAAATGATCTACCTGAATTAAATGAAAATAACTTCTTGTACGAACAATATCCTGATTATGGTTCACAATACCGTTCACCTATCGTATTTAGATACCAGAATAGAGGTACACACTATCAGGAAGCAAAAGATGCAGGATTACGTATAACAGATTCAAGATATCCCCAATACCCTTGGGCTTCAAATATTAAATAATTATGGGAAGAAATTTAGGTCCATTAAACATTAAAGATAGCTACGAAGGTTTAGTACAAATCTCGGGTTCACAACTTACTGATGGTAGTGGTAGTTTAATTGCTAGTTTAGATGTAACCAACATTACTGGTAGTTTATTAGGTAATGCTACTACTGCAACTTCAGCTTCACATGCTTTGGTTGCTGATTCAGCAGGTTCATCAACTACTGCAGTAAGTGCATCTCACGCTTTAGTAGCGGATAGTGCTATTTCAGCTTTAACTGCCACTTCAGCTTCACACGCTTTAGTAGCGGATACAGCTTTAAATGTACCTTCTATCAATACTGGTAGTTTGATGGAAACAGGTAGTGTAAGTTTAAATACACTAACATTTACTAAGGCAGATGGTAGTACATTTGATTTAACTGTAGATACAGGATCAGTTTCATTTGATACAGGTAGTTTAATTACTACAGCGTCTATAAGTGATGCTACTGTTACATTCACTAAAGGTGATGCAACCACATTTGATCTTACAGTAAATAACGTAGTAAACGCGACTTCAGCATCGTATGCAGTGGTAGCCGATAGTGCTACAAGTGCTACAACAGCAACAAGCGCATCTCATGCTATTATAGCAGATAGTGCTTTAAGTGCTAATACAGCTACTTCAGCTTCACACGCTGGAAATGCTGATGCTGCTATTACTGCCACTACAGCAACTAGTGCATCACACGCTGTAAATGCCGATAGTGCTGTTTCAGCATCATATGTACTAGGTTCAAATGTAGATGGACAAGTTGCTTCAGCATTAAGTTCATCATACGCCTTAACTGCTTCATTTGCAGAAAATGTAACACCTACTTTCCCATACACAGGTGATGCAGTTATTTCTGGTAGCTTGAATATTTCAAGTTCTATTACAGCAAATAACGTATTAACAAATCAAACAGATACTTACGCTTCAACTCCTAAAGCACACGAAGTAGTTACTTTAACAAGTACTGAATACGCTGGAATTGGAAGTAAAGATCCAAATACATTATACTTTTTATCAGATGCTACAGGTTCAATTGCAGTAAGTGCTTCTTATGCTATTAGTTCCTCGTACGCTGCTAATTCAGATTTTGCAACAACAGCATCTTATGCTTTAACTGCTCAGTCATCAAATACAGCAACTGTTGCTTTAACAGCTTCATATGTTGCGGGTGCTAATGTTGATGGTGCAGTTGCTTCAGCAACAAGTGCTTCATATGCTGTTTCTTCAAGTGAAGCAGAACACGCAGTAAGTGCCTCACATGCTTTAGTAGCAGATAGTTTAGCAGGTAGTATACCAGTGTTCCCATATACAGGTTCAGTTAATATTATTGAATCAACAGGTGAATTTTCAAATAATACAAATGTAATTTTTGCTGGAGTTAATCCAGATGTTGTTAGTCCTGGATTTACAGGTTCAAATAACATTGATACTTACGTATTTGGTGTTACTTCTTCTTATAGTGGAGCAACTGCTGAAAACTATAAAGTAACAAATAACTCACAAATGTTTATAGCTGGAGCAAGTAGAGGCCAATATAACCCAATTCAAATTGTAGGTGCTTCAGGTTCAGCAGTAATTGCTTCTGGTGGTACAGCTTCAGGTGTTAAATTTGGTACAGATGGTAGTAATACATACCCCCCAATTGCCTCTGCAATGATTGCCTCTCAGGGTAATATGTTAGGAGGGATGCTTAACTCCGCTATGATTGGTACATATCAAAGTCAAATGTACGGAGCAGGTAACTATGGAGTTGGGATGACTATTGTAGGTGGAGCAAACCACTATATAAACCGAAATTATGCATCGGGTATTTTTGGGGGTAATGCCAACCAAATGCCAAACACGTTTAACGATAGTTTGTATATGGTAGGTGGTCAAAACAACTACTTATATGGAAACGGAAACGAAATTTATGGAGGTATTGGTACCTATATTATGGGTGGTGGATATAATAAAAGTATCTTCTCTCGTGGTGGACAAATTGGTTCAGGTGCTGATACAACTGCTATTTTTGGTGGATGGGGTAACCAACTATTATCAGGACATACTGATTTTATTTTCGGTGGTACCAATAATACCTTTACAAACAGAAATACTAACCAAAACGCAAGTAACGTAATTGTAGGTGGTTCTGGAAACACAATTGAATCTAACAATATGGACCGAAATTCCATTTTAGGTGGTGGATTCAATTCAATTTCAGGTTCAATTGGACATAGTGCTATTATTGGTTCTTCAGGTTCACTTGTTTATCATGATAGAAGTGTTGTATTAGGAGGTTCATTCTATACTTCATCAGCAGCAGACCAAGTAACTGCTCCACAAATGGTATTGTCAGGTTCTATTACACATGCCGGAGGTATGTTAACTATGGAACCATGGGCTACTTTACCAGCAGCATCATCATACGCTAACTCATTTGCGGTATCAGGTAGTACACCATTCTTTAGTGATGGTACTTCTTGGACAGCATTATTCTAAAAAAATAAATAAATAAATAAATTATGAATCATTACGCAATTGCAGATTTCCCTATTACATGGGGTGCATCTACTAAAGTAGGTAAATTTTTATTTACTGCTCCTTACTATCAAGTAGGGATGCCTACTCCATACTCTACACAATATGCTATCTTAGATGAAGAACAAAGAGTTATTGTTAGTGACTTTTGTGAGCTTACAGAAGCAGAATTAGCAGATTGGGGTACAGATGATATGTACATTATTAACATTATTGCTCAGAAAGCAGGAGTAACATTGGTATAATAATGACATCAGATATTAAAGATACATTAGCAAATGGAACGTCAATTGCAGCCTTAGGTTCTGCATTGATGGATTGGCAAGCACCGTTAACTGTTTTATTGGTTTTAACGGGTGTTATTCTTAATATCACCAGAATATACGACTGGTATAAGAACCGCGACAATAAACAATAATAGACGCAAATTAAACACTAATAGATGCCTGATTATAAATTTCTACAACGAGTATTTTTAGGTGATGGTAATGACGCACTCATTACTTCATCTGGTTCAAGTGCCATTTTAGGTATTGTTGATGGTTACTTAGGTGAAACAAAAATTTCAGGTCTTGCTGAAGGTATTACAGCTACAGGAGGTACAATTACTTATGCTGATGGGTATGTTTATCATACTTTTACTTCATCAGGTGATTTTACAATTACTAGAAATGCCGATATCCCAGAATACCAAGATATTTCCGTATTTTTAGTAGGAGGTGGAGGTACTGGAGGTGCTCAAGGTGCCGGTTCTACTGAAGGTAGTGGTGGAGGTGGAGGACGTGTAGTAACTCTTACAGGTGCTAATGCTGATGATTTAGGATTAAGTACTCCTTATAGTGTTACAGTAGGTTTAGGAGCTGGAGCAAGTGATGTTTCAGGTTCTGCCTCTAGTGTTTTTGGACATACTGCCCCAGGTGGTGGTTCAGGAAAAACAGGAGATACAGGAGCAGGATATCCCGGGGGTTCAGGTGGTGGTGGAGCTAGACCAAGCGGTACTTCACCAACAGCAGGAGGAACACAAATTTCAGGTTCATCTGATTCTCCAGTTACAGGCACAATTGCTTTAAATTTAGGAAGTGATGGGGGAGTAGGTATTAATAATGCATTAGCAGATCCTGATATAAAATATGCCGGTGGGGGTGGTGGTGCTTCAAGTATACCCATCCCAGATTATTCTAGTGGTACTGCTTATGCAACTACAGCATGGAATGCTGCTAACGAATTTATTTCATATTCTGGAGGAGGATTAGGAAGAGATTCAACCCCTTTTTACGAAGCACCTGCTGGTCCAGGACGTGGGGGAAATGGAAATGCTGCTACTGGAGGAAGAACAAATGGTACTGATGGTATTGTAGTTATTAAATACTTTAACCCAACGTATCAAGCATAAAATAATTATTTTTTTAATATGTAAGGAGGACATTAGTCCTCTTTTTTTTTCCTTTTAAAATGTTATTTGGAATCATTCCAGATGACGAGAAGTTTTTTCAATTTTGCGACTTTGAAAATCCCCCGTCGTATGTATTAATGTAATCAGGCATTCAGCAGAGTGACGAAACACCAAGTTCAAGCCTTTGCTTAAGTGTATAACCGATTACAAGGTTGATGAAGTATACAAATAGTGTAAATTCCTACAATAAACGAAAGTTTAGTAAATATCCAGTTAAGATGCTGGAGGGTGAAATTACCCAGGGGTACTAAATATAAGTTTAAAGTAAAAACAAAGGAAATTTGGGGTTGGATACCCCGGGCTATCTTTGTATTTTGTAATAAAATAATTAAATGAATAAAGAACTAAAAAATAAATTAGATACTTGGTTCAA
>Ga0208898_1001575_pt1 | contig 14835 bp, 21 predicted proteins | sample VirMetDEL_Mar_4_FD_184513 | JGI IMG/M metagenome (GOLD analysis project Ga0208898, IMG submission 184513) | Aqueous microbial communities from the Delaware River and Bay under freshwater to marine salinity gradient to study organic matter... | ecosystem: Environmental > Aquatic > Marine >...
GTCATGGGACCCAAGTCATTGTTGTAAAAAAATTTTTTGTACCATATACTGCTCCGCATCAGCTTAACCGCTTGCAATAAACGAGAACTACCTAGATGGCGTTAGCCCTCGAACCCGAGTTTGGTATCGAAATACCTGACGATGTGGACTACATGGACCTGAAGGCCCGTGTGGAAGCGGCTTGCCGTACTATAAATGAGTTACAGGAGCACGGCCTCGATACTACTCCTGACGATGTGGACAACGACGTAGCTGCCGCATTAGTTACGGCCTACGCCGAGGACGAGGTACACACCTCCAAAATAGTAAACGCCAAGCGCTTCGACTCCCTTACCCCCGCTGCCATCCTCCAGACCCACGAAATTGTCAAAGAATTCGGCCAACTTGTTGCAGCACATTCCGCCGAGATAAGAAACACCGTAATAAACAAACTCATACTGGAAACCGAGAACAACGACGCGAGAATTCGCATACGGGCACTGGAGCTATTGGGGAAAATAACCGACGTAGGGCTATTTACGGAGCGTAAAGAAATTACAGTAACCCATCAAAACGCCGCTGAAGTGCGCGAAAAACTGCGCGAGAAGCTAACGCTACTGAAACAAAACGCTGAAGGTGTGTATGAAGCGGTAGAAGAGGGCGGCAACGGTGAGTGAGGCCAAGAAAAAGCCCACCAAGGCGGCCAAGCGCAAGCGCCCCAAGGTAAAACCGCTAAATACCAAGGAGGAGATGGCTAAATCCATCAACACCAGAACGGAGCTGCTGCCGACAGCCTCCTCTACTACGCTCGCGCCGAATATATTCTTCACTCCGCACGAAATTGACCTCCTCCTAAAGAATATCAACTCCTACACCCCCGAGGAACAGGAAGAGATACTGCTACTTGTTGAGGAACTGGAGACCAAGCAGCGCGCCGAGGCGGCGTATAACGACCTGATTGAATTTTGCAAGCAAATGCAGCCCGACTACAAGGTTGGGAAACACCATCGCATCCTCGCTAACATGTTGATGGACATCGAGCGCGGCAAAGAGTACGACGACGATGGGGAGGAAGTGGACGGAACGGGCAAAGATCGAATTTGTGTGAATATGCCCCCACGTCACGGTAAATCCCAACTCATCTCAATATACTTCCCGGCGTGGTTTTTGGGGCGGAATCCGGAAAAGAAGGTGCTGATGGTGTCCCACACTACAGACCTCGCGGTGGACTTTGGCCGGAAGGTGCGAAACTTAATCTCCACCCCCGAGTATCAGGCCATATTCCCTACTGTACAGTTGGCGTCGGACTCGAAAAGCGCGGGGCGCTGGAACACTAATGCTGGCGGGGAGTATTTCGCGTGTGGTGTAGGTTCTGCGTTGGCCGGTCGTGGTGCGCACTTGTTGTTGGTCGATGACCCACATAATGAGCAGGATATTATCAACGGGAACTTGGATGTTTTCGATAAGGCGTACGAGTGGTTCACGTTCGGTGCCCGTACGCGTTTGATGCCCGGGGGCAGAATAGCGATTGTCCAGACCAGATGGCATTTGGACGACCTTACAGGCCGGGTTGTACGGGATATGGCGCAGAACGAGCTGGCCGATAAGTACGAAGTTGTTGAATTTCCTGCAATTTTGGAAGTTGAGTCGGACGTTCCCGACCCTAAAAACCGCCTCGTTACCATACATAAAACCATCGAAAAACCCCTCTGGCCGGAGTTTTTTGGCCTCGACGCGCTATATCGTACCAAAGCGTCCATGCCGCTGTTTCAGTGGAATGCCCAGTACCAGCAGAGTCCTACAGCGGAAGAAGCCGCCCTCATCAAGCGCGAGTGGTGGAAGATGTGGCCTAACGAAGACCCGCCACAGTGTGAATATATAATAATGACCCTCGACGCCGCTGCCGAAAAGAACAATAGGGCTGACTACACGGCGTTGACTACGTGGGGCGTCTTCTTTAATGAAGAGGAAAACTGTTACGGTATCATCCTGCTGAACTCCATCAAGAAGCGGCTTGAGTTCCCGGAGCTGAAAGAGCTGGCTATGGAGCAGTACAAAGAGTGGCAGCCCGATGCGTTTATTGTGGAAAAGAAAAGTAGCGGCACGCCGCTATACCAAGAAATGCGTAGGTCTGGGCTACTGGTCCAAGAATATACGCCACACAGAGGGTCAGGCGACAAAACCGCGCGTTTGAACTCCGTTGCTGATATAGTACGTTCAGGGCTTGTGTGGGTACCCCAAACACGTTGGGCGGAAGAGCTGGTAGAAGAAGTAGCCGGGTTCCCGTTCATGTCGCACGACGACTTGGTGGATACTACTATAATGGCATTGATGCGGTTTAGGCAAGGCGGGTTCATATCTCTACCGACTGACGAAGCGGAGAGCGAATCTCTATATAGACGGCGCGGCGCGTACTACTAAAGGATAACTAAAATGGCAATCGAGAAAGGTTTGTACCAAACACCCCCCGGTGTTGAGGATTTTGAGCAGGATTTGGCGCAAATGGAAGGCATGGGGCAACCAGATGCTATGATAGGCATCGAGGTTGTGTCCCAAGAAGACCTCCCTGTGATGGTTGAACTTGAGGATGGCAGCGTTGAGATTAGCTTTGGCGAAGAGGAAACAGACCTTGAATCTGCTCCGTTTGATGCGAACCTTGCCGAGTACATGGACGACCGGGATTTGGCGTCCTTGGCCAGCGACCTTACCGAAGCCGTCGAAGCGGATATAGCCTCACGCCGAGAGTGGGCGGATACCTACGTGAAGGGCCTAGAAGTTGTCGGGTTCAACTACGAGGAAAGGGTAGAGCCTTGGGAAAACGCCTGCGGCGTGTATAGTAACGTGCTGGCTGAAGCCGCTATCCGCTTCCAAGCCGAGGCTATGAGTGAGACTTTCCCCGCTGCCGGTCCTGTTAAGACCAAGATTCTTGGCGAGATTACCAAAGAGAAGGAAGACGCCGCCCTCCGTGTGAAAACGGATATGAACTACGAGCTGACTGAGGTGATGGTCGAGTACCGCCCCGAGCACGAAAGGATGCTGTATAGCCTTGGATTGGCCGGTTCAGCGTTCAAAAAGGTGTATTTCGACCCAAATGTTGGCCGCCAAGTATCTTTGTATATCCCAGCCGAAGATGTAATTGTGCCTTATGGAGCCTCTAATATTGAGTCCGCAGAGCGCGTTACACACGTAATGCGTAAGACCAAGAACGAGCTGGTCAAACTACAGGCTGCTGGGTTTTACCGAGAGATAGAGCTGGGCGACCCGGTGTCGTTTTTCAGCGATATTGAGGAGGCAAAAGCCGAGCAATCTGGCGTGTCCATTACTTCAGACGACCGCTACGCGATACTTGAGGTCCATGCTGACCTGATTATTGACGGTGTTGATGGAGCGGAAGAGGGTGAGCTTAGTATCGCTAAACCCTACGTGGTTACTATTGAGAAGGGCACTGGGGAAGTTTTGGCCATCCGCCGCAACTGGAACCCTGACGACTCTCTGACATTAAAACGCCAACATTTTGTACATTATGTTTATGTTCCCGGCTTTGGATTCTATGGGCTTGGACTCATCCACATTATTGGCGGCTATGCTAAAGCTGGTACTTCTCTCATTCGTCAGCTCGTTGATGCTGGAAGCCTATCTAACCTCCCGGGTGGACTTAAGTCTCGCGGTCTGCGAGTTAAGGGCGACGATACCCCCATCGGCCCCGGTGAATTCCGTGATGTAGATGTGCCGTCCGGCAGCATCCGCGACAACATTATGCCCCTCCCGTACAAGGAGCCGAGCCAGACACTTCTTGCATTATTGAAGCAGATCACCGAAGAAGGCCGACGTTTGGGGGCGATTTCGGATATGAACATCTCTGACATGAGCGCTAATGCGCCTGTCGGAACAACGCTTGCTCTTCTTGAGCGTACGCTCAAGCCAATGGCTGCTGTGCAGTCCAGAGTACATTATGCGATGAAGCAGGAGTTTAAACTCTTGCGGGCTATCATTGCTGAGTACGCTCCGGAAGAGTACATGTACGTGCCTGACCGTGGTGAACCCCGCGCCCGCCGCGCCGACTACGCCATGGTGGAAGTAATTCCCGTCAGCGACCCCAACAGCAGCACGATGGCCCAGCGTGTGGTCCAGTACCAAACCGTGTTGCAAATGGCGCAGGCCACCCCACAAATCTACGACCTCCCGCAGCTCCATCGTCAGATGATCGAGGTCTTGGGTATCAAGAACGCTGACAAGCTCGTACCGACTACGGACGACATAAAACCTGCGGACCCGGTGAGCGAGAATATGAACGCGCTGGTAGGCAAGCCGATGAAAGCCTTTATCTATCAAGACCACGAGGCCCACATCGCCACTCACCAAGCGTTCATGCAAGACCCACAGATTGCGGCAATGATCGGGCAGAATCCGGCAGCGCAGCAGATTATGGGGGCGTTGCAGGCTCACCTCGCTGAACACATGGGCTTCCTTTATAGGCAGCAGATGGAGCAGAAGCTGGGCGCACCACTGCCAGCACCAAACGAAGAGCTTCCCAAAGAGGCAGAAGTGCTTCTTGCCCAGACCATGGCGCAGGCGGGTATCCAGCTTACTCAACAGAAACAAGCCGCCGCAGCTCAGCAAGCCGCGCAGCAACAGGCTCAAGACCCGGTTGTCCAGATGCAACAGCAAGAGTTGCAGCTTAAAGTGGCCGAACAACAGCGCAAAGCCCAGAAAGACCAAGCAGATGCGGCGCTTGACGCGGCTAAACTCCAGTTGGATGCCCAGAAAGCGGAGCGAACAGCGACCATTGAGGCTGCGCGCATAGCTGCTCAAACAGAGCAGGCACAGGCCAAAAACGATCTGGATGAGGCTAAAGCAATCCTAGACCTAGCTAAATCTCAGCAAACACAACAGCGAGGCCCGCAAGGTGGCTAAAAAGACCCTAGAAGCAGCACAGGCGCTACGCCTGCACAAAGCCAAGAAAGGTACCAGCATCGGTAATGGCGAGATAAAGCTAGCTTCGATGAACAAACATCAAAAAAGAAACTATAAACCCTACAGGGGGCAAGGTAGATAATGGCAAAAACCGTCTTTGACGTGCTAAATCAAAAACTTACAGAGTTGAAAAGCTCTAGCGAAGAATTCTTATACTCAGGCGGAGCTAAAGACTTTGCCGGGTACAAGGAAGTGTGTGGCGTGATACGGGGCCTAGACGCTGCACTCCGAGAAGTAAATGACCTGTCCCGCAACTATATGGAAGATGACGATGACTGAAGCACTTGAGCTTACCCCGCTTGAAGTAAAAAGGGCGGAGCAAATAGCTAAGCAGGAGCAAGAGCAGAAAGAACTAGAGGAGGCGATACCCAAACCAACGGGCTACCACGTCCTTATAGCACTACCTAATGTAGAGGAAACATACGGGGATTCGGGGTTGGTTAAGTCCAGTCAGACGCTTCGTGATGAGCATATCCTTTCTACTATTGGGCTAGTTCTCGATATGGGCGATCAAGCCTATAACGATAAAGACCGGTTCCCCACAGGGCCTTGGTGTAAAACCGGGGATTATGTGATGTTCCGAGCAAACACCGGCACTCGATTTAAGTTAGGCAGGCAAGAGTACCGGCTAATGAACGACGATTCGATACAAGCGGTCGTCCCAAACCCGAGAGCTATATCTCGCGCATAAGGAGTAAACAATGCCTAGGCAACAAGTAGAGTTTGATTTCCCAGACCCAGATGAAGAAGCAAGAGCAGCCGCCGAAATTGAGGTAGCGCTTGATGAAGAAGATAACGACACCCTAGAAGTAGAAGCGGCTGTGGGTCGGGAAGCAATGAAGAAACCCGGCAAAGATGATAAGACCATCAAGGCGGGTGATGTAGAAATCGAGGTAGAGGACGATACACCTCCTGAAGACCGGGGGCGTGAGCCGTCTGAGCCGCCCAAAGAAGTAACTGACGAGGAGCTGGAAAACTACTCCGAGAAAGTTAAGAACCGGATTAAGCATTTCAGCAAGGGGTACCATGACGAGCGTAGGGCCAAAGAAGCGGCCTTGCGTGAACGGGAAGCCCTTGAGGCGTATGCAAAACAGCTTGTTGAAGAAAATAAGCAGCTAAAAGGGAAGTCGGACCAAAGCCATAACGCGTTGATTGAGTCTGCCAAAAAGCAGGTTGAGTCTGAGCTAAACATGGCGAAGCGGCAGTACAAGGAAGCGTACGAGTCTGGCGAGCCGGACGCGCTGCTGGAAGCCCAACAAGCACTGAATACTGCGCAAATCCGTATGGATAAGGTAAATGCGCTGAAACCGCGTGTAGTTAAGGAAGAGGGAACTTCTTTACAATCAACAAGTAATGCTGTAGAAAGAGAAGTATCTGTACCCCGACCGCAAGAAGTTCAGCGGGACGAGAAGGCTGAAGCATGGCGCGACGATAACCCATGGTTCGGTTCTGACGACGAGATGACCGCGTTTGCGTTAGGGTTACACAACAAACTTACGAAAGACGGGGTTGACCCCCGTTCGGACGAATACTACGAGAAAATCAACACTCGTATGCGACAAGTATTCCCCGATCAGTTTGATGACGGAATAGAAGACGAACCAGAAGTACCGGCCAAGAAATCGAGCAACGTGGTTGCACCCGCTACGCGGAGCACAGCGCCTAAGAAGATTAGGCTCACCCAATCACAGATTGCTATTGCGAAAAAACTTGGGGTACCGTTGGAGGATTACGCCAAACAACAGGCTGCACTGATGAGGAAACAATAATGGCCCAGAATAGACTTGATAGAGAACTGGAAACCCGCGAGCGCAAAGACGTTCGTAAGAAGGCTTGGACGCGACCTGAAGTGTTGCCAAACCCCACGCCGGAAGACGGTTATGTATACCGTTGGGTTCGTATATCGACTAACGGTCAGTCTGACGCTACTAATGTGTCCTCGAAAATACGCGAAGGCTGGGAGCCAGTAAAAGCGGCGGACCACCCCGAGATATTTACCGATGCCGTAACTGACGCACGGTTTAAGGATAATATTATTGTGGGCGGCTTGATGCTGTGTAAGGCCCCAGAAGAGCTTGTCCAAGAGCGTAGCGAGTATTATCAGCAACTGACTGAATCGCAGATGCGCTCCGTGGACAATAACTTGATGCGCGAGAATGACCCTCGTATGCCCTTGTTTCACGAGAGAAAAACGAAGGTTACTTTCGGCTCTGGAAACTAAATTTTAGGAGCTATTACAATGGCTACATCTGCAACCCCTTACGGGCTTAAGCCTGTAAAACGTGCTGACGGTATGCCCTATGCTGGCGCTACCTCTCAGTACCTGATCGACCCTGCGGGTGAAGCGACTAACCTGTTCTATGGCCAAGTCGTTATCATCGGTGCGGACGGTTATATTGCCCTTGCTACTGGTACAGGTGCTGACCTGACCTCTAATTCTATTAGTGGTACCAGTGGTGTGGGCGCAATCGGCGTTTTCGTCGGCTGTGAATATGTCAATGCCCAAGGCCAGACTATCTTCGCCCAGTATTACCCCAGTGGTACTGCTAACGGCGGAGCTATCAAAGCCTATGTTGTTGACGACCCCAACGTGCTGTTCCAGTGCCAAGCTAACGCTGCTATGGACCAGTCTGATATTGGTGCGAATGTGTACTTCACTACCGCTCAAACCACAGCTACTGGGGACACAGCTACCGGTAACTCAACTTCTGCTGTCGTTGGCGCGACTGTAACCACTGCTGCCGCATTCCGTGTTGTAGCGGCGGTATCTGATTTGACCGAGTCAAACCCAGATATTCTGGTTAAGTTCAACCCCGGCGCACATCAGATGACTAACAACGTCGGTATATAAGGAGTATTGACTAATGGCTATTTCAAGAGCGCAACTCCTTAAGGAGCTATTACCGGGTCTTAACGCCCTCTTTGGTCTCGAATATGAGAAGTATGGTGACGAGGCTGCTGAAATCTTCGAGACCGAGTCTTCTGACCGTTCTTTCGAGGAAGAAACCAAGTTGTCCGGCTTTGGCGCTGCGCCTGTTAAGGGTGAAGGTTCCGCCATCGACTACGACAACGCCCAAGAAGCGTGGACTGCTCGATACACCCACGAAACAATCGCGATGGGCTTTTCGCTGACTGAAGAAGCAATCGAAGATAACCTCTACGATTCTCTGTCTTCTCGTTATACGAAGGCTCTGGCCCGTGCAATGGCGTACACTAAGCAAGTTAAGGGTGCTAGCATCCTCAACAACGCATTTACTGGTTCAGGCGTAACTTACGGCGACGGTAAAGTATTGTGTGCGACTGACCACCCGCTTGTTTCTGGTGGTACCAACTCAAACCGTCCTACTACCGGCGCCGATCTGAACGAGACTTCTCTGGAAGCTGCTGTAATTCAGATTGCTGGTTGGACTGATGAGCGCGGTCTGCTTATCGCTGCCAAGCCTCGTAAGCTGGTTATCCCACCTGCGCTGCAATTCGTTGCTACCCGCCTGTTGGATACTGAGCTGCGTGTGGCTACAGCCGATAACGACATCAACGCAATCAAGTCAAACGGTTCAATTCCAGAAGGTTACACTGTTAACCACTATCTGACTGATACCAACGCTTGGTTCTTGATGACCGACGTACCTAACGGTCTGAAGCACTTCGTGCGCACTCCGATGCAAACCTCAATGGATGCCGATTTCGATACCGGAAACAGCCGGTACAAGGCCCGTGAGCGTTACAGCTTCGGTGTATCTGACCCGCTGGGCATCTTCGGTTCGCCCGGTTCTTCTTAAGAAGAAAAGCAGTACTAGGATTGGGGGCTTCGGCCCCCTTTCTTTTTGGTTAGTAGGAGGTGTATATGCCTAAAGCCAAATCTGAACCCACCCGCACTTGCATCGACTGTGGTGAAACTAAATCTACAGCCGAATTTGAATATACATCACGGGGGACACGGCGCGTTTGTATACCCTGCATAAATGCTAAACGGGCGAAAAAAGCCTCCGCCAGCCCCGAATCCTACCTCCACATTTTAAACGTTCAACTACGGTCCCAGCGAATTAAGCAGGGCGTCCAGTACGATCTAACCACAGAAGACGTTGTAGCCCTATGGCACGAGCAAGGGGGGCGATGCGCTATATCGGGCGTGATTATGACCCACCAAAGGAACGGGGCCTACGGGGATGGCAAGAAGCGAGACTTTAACGCTTCCATAGACAGAATTACTGCTAGCGGCCCGTATGTACGGAAAAACGTACAGTTAGTGGCGAACCGCGTGAATACCATGAAACACACCCTAGGGGACGACATGTTTATGTGGTGGATTAAAACCATTTACCAACACAACGTTGAGTGATATGGTAGTACCGGATATTTGTTTCATATCATTTATCTTGTTTCATATAATTTATCTCCTTTGAAGATTGTGGCCCGCCCGCTACCGGCGGGTCTTTTTTTGCTTAAGTCTTGCACACTTACGTCCGAAATAGTGTATAGTAACAATACCGGGGTCATCCGGTGTATCTGACAGTCCCGGCTGACGACATGCAGACAGATACACCCTAAATTAACTCGCATGTGAGGATTTTCAAATGGCGAATACTACTTTTACAGGCCCAGTCATCTCGACTAACGGCTTTCAAGGCAATACTACTGGCGGCATCGACGCTAGAACTGGTTACGTGATCCTCTATAGCACGACCGCCGCTGCAATCGCTGACATTACTGACGCTGTAAACACCTCCGACAAAGAAGTTGGCACCATCGTCTTTGACACAACAAATAGCAAGCTGAAAATCGCAACTGGCGATGCAGCCGATGACACTTGGGTTGACGCCGACGGCACTAATGCTGTAACTCCATCATAAGGTGAATACTTATGTCTAGTTCAGATATTAGAACCAAACGGGTTGCTGCCGGAGGTACCGGTAGCTTGGGCGTAGGCCCCGCTCGTATACGTCAGGTCCAAGTGCTTACTAGTGATGTTGGTGCCGGTCGGTTAACTATTACTGACGGTTCCGGTGGAGCTACAGTATTGGATATTGATTTTGCCGTAGAAGATTCGCACTCAATTAACATCCCAGATTATGGTATTCGTTGTGAAAATGACGTGGTTATTACTGCGCTCACGAATATTACTGCGATGACGGTGTTCTACAGCTAATGGCTAAGCAAGTAGATAAAAAGGCAATGGCTTGTAACAAGCCTAAGAGAACTCCTTCTCACCCCAAAAAGTCCCACATTGTGAAGGCTTGCGAGGGCGGGAAGGAGAAGATCATTCGGTTTGGTGAGCAAGGTGCTTCTACTGCGGGTAAGCCCAAAAAGGGCGAGTCTGCACGGATGAAGGCTAAGCGCAAATCGTTCAAAGCCCGACATGGCAAGAACATTGCCAAGGGTAAGATGAGCGCAGCTTACTGGGCCGACAAGGTAAAATGGTAATAAAATCAAGGACTTAGGTATGGACGAGCTTGACGAAATTAGCGATTTTGTCGATTGGCTTGATGAAGATGAGGCGGAAGCCACTATCCCTATACCTTTACTTTTTCTATCCATTTTACAGGCTTCGCAAGGCACCTATTCGCCCGCAGAGGTAGAAGAATTGTATTTGATAATACAGGCTTACATGGAAGAAGCCCCCTCTGGACAAATAGTGGCCCTAAAAGGCGGTAAGAACGATGCCGAGTAAGTCCAAGAAACAGCACAACTTGATGGCGGCAGTGGCTAATAATCCCGAATTTGCCAGCCAAGTGGGAATCCCACAAAGTGTAGGAGAAGACTACGTGAAAGCGGATAAAGCAAAAGGCAGGTATAGTTGTGGCGGTGGTGTCCACAAAATGAAGAAAGGCGGGAAAGTCCGTGGTTGTGGTATCGCACGTAAGGGTCTGACCCGGGGCACAATGCGATGATGAAATGCCGAGGCATGGGTAAAATGAAGCCCATGGCCCTTAAAGAAGGCGGCACGGTGAAAGACGACTGCTACCGCAAGGTGAAGGCTTCGTACAAAGTTTTTCCCTCTGCTTACGCCTCGGGTGCCATAGCCAAATGTAGGAAGAAGAAAGCTCGTGGCGGTTAGGAAGACAAAGAAAGGGGCCGCCCTGAAGCGGTGGTTCAAGGAAGATTGGAAGGATGTCCGCACCGGCAAGGAATGTGGGCGCCAGAAAGGCGAGAAGCGGGGAACTCCGTACTGTAGGCCGACAAAGCGTGTCTCCAGTAAAACGCCAAAGACAGCAGGCGAGATGACTGCGGCGGAGAAAAAATCCCGCATAGCGCAGAAGAAAAGGCTAGGCCAACCAGCAGGTGCACCCAAGAGGGTTAAACCGCTGAAGAGGAAGAAATAATGGCTACATCCGGTACTACAGCGTTCAACCTAGACTTCACCGAGATTGCGGAAGAAGCGTGGGAGCGTGCCGGTCGTGAAATGCGTTCTGGCTATGACCTGCGTACGGCTCGCCGTTCCATGAACCTGCTGACTATTGAGTGGCAGAATCGCGGCATTAACATGTGGACCATCGAGGAAGGAACGGTAAATTTAGTAGGGGGAACAGCCACTTACGCTCTCCCTGCCGACACTATTGACCTTCTTGAACACGTTGTGCGTACTGGCGATGGGAACATCACTACGCAGTCGGACCTGAATATCACCCGAATCAGCGTCTCTACCTACTCTAGTATCCCCAACAAACTGAGCCAAGGACGCCCAATACAGATTTATGTAGACCGAGGGCAAGCAAATCCGTCGGTAACTGTCTGGCCTGTGCCGGATGCCTCTAGTACCTATGTTTTAAAATATTGGCGTATGCGCCGTATACAGGATGCTGGGGCGGGCGTACAGACCCCTGATATTAACTTCCGTTTCCTGCCCTGCCTTGTTGCAGGGCTTGCGTATTACATAGCGCAAAAAGACCCAGAATTGATGCCTAGAATTCCTATGCTACAAACAGAATATGAACGGCAGTTTGATTTGGCTGCCCAAGAGGATAGGGAAAAAGCGTCGCTTAGTTTGGCGCCGCGTATTTTTGGAGTTAGATAATGGCGTACAAGTATGCGTCAGGTCAAAATGCGTTAGCTATATGCGATGTCTGTGGGTTTCAGTATAAACTTAGGGAACTCAAAGAGTTAGTAGTAAAGGACAAGCGCACCAACATTAAAGCTTGCCCCGAGTGTTGGAACCCAGATCAGCCGCAAAACAGACTAGGGGAGTTTCCAGTTGACGACCCCCAAGCTATACGGGACCCCAGACCGGATTCTTCGGAACTTACGGCCAGTAGGGATATTCAGTGGGGGTGGGACCCAGTAGGGCTTAACGACCCGTTAGGGCTTACACCAGACAATTTAGAAGGCGTAGGTGCTGTAGGCACGGTCACGGTAACTACAAGCTAGGAGACAGAAATGAAAATGAAGTCACGATCAAATGTAAAAGCTCCGAAGATCGTCGAGCATCCAAATCAGCCAGTAAAGTATAGCGTTGCGGATTGCTGCAACCAGCCGCCCAAAGACATGAAAACTACCGGCGTTAAGATACGTGGTGTTGGCGCAGCGACTAAGGGCACTATGGCCCGAGGCCCAATGGCATAAGGAGTAGGGTGTGAATTACACCGAGCTGAAGACCAATATTGAAGACATTTGCGAGCAGTCGTTTACGGACGCGCAGCTTGCTATGTTTACCGATCAGGCTGAGCAGAAGATATACAACACTGTTCAGATACCTGCGCTTCGGCGTAACCAGACAGGTAACCTGACGACTGATAACAAGTATTTAGTATACCCAACGGATTTCTTGTACCCGTTCTCTTTGGCGGTTATTGACGGCGATGGAAACTACGAATACTTGTTGAATAAGGACGTGAACTTTATCCGAGAAGCATACCCCGGCCCTACAGCTACTGGGATGCCTAAGCACTATGCGGTTTTTGACGATACATCGTTCATCGTTGGGCCTACACCCGACACTGGTTATGAGGTAGAGCTACATTATGGCTACTACCCAGAGTCTATTGTGACTGCTGGAACTACATGGCTTGGTGACGAGTTTGACTCTGCCCTACTCAATGGGGCGCTAGTTGAGGCTATACGTTTCCAAAAAGGTGAGCCGGATATGGTCCAGCTATACCAAAAGATGTATGTAGACGCGATTGCGCTACTCAAGAATCTCGGTGACGGCAAGTTGCGAGAAGACATGTACCGTTCTGGCCAGCTCAGAATAGAACCGCGTTAATTTAAGAGGAACACCAAATGGCTATCACTCAAGCAATGTGCACCAGCTTTAAAGAAGAACTTCTTGGCGGTGTACACGATTTAGACACAGACACCATTAAGATTGCGCTGTTTACCAGTTCAGCAACCCTTGGTGCAACCACTACTGCTTACAGCACTACTAATGAAGTGTCTGGCACAGGATATTCTGCTGGCGGTAATACGCTAACAAGCCCAGTAATTGCTACTGATGGCACTACGGCCTACTTCGATTGTGCGGACACTACGTGGTCCACTGCTACCATCACAGCCAACGGCGCTTTGATCTATAACAGTTCTAAAGCTAACCGTGCTATTGCTGTACTGGCCTTTGGTGGTGACAAAACTTCAACTGCTGGTGACTTTACCATCATCTTCCCTGCTCCGGGTGCAAGCACTGCTATTATTCGCATAGCTTAATTGTGTTTTTCACGGGAGATATAGCGCATGGTAAAGATGGTAAACCGCGCCAAGATGACCACCGCTACGACGGGCACAGGCACTATTACGCTTGGCTCCGCCGCATCTGGTTATCAGACGTTTGCAGCCGCTGGGGTATCTAATGGCGATACCGTTCGATATACAATCGAAGACGGCACTGCGTGGGAAATAGGTACTGGCACTTACACTGCCACAGGTACTTTACTCGCTCGCTCCCTTGAAAGTAGCTCGACAGGTTCCCTGCTTAACCTGTCGGGTAGTGCGTTTGTATTCCTAACTGCTGCTGCGTCAGACCTCCAAAGTGATACAGCCAACACAGCTTCTACACTAGTTGCTAGGGATGCCTCTGGTAACTTTAGTGCGGGAGCTATTACTGGTACTAGCTTTGTTTCCTCTGGAAACATGACCTTTGGTGATAATGACAAGGCTATCTTTGGTGCTGGGTCAGACCTACAGATTTACCATGACGGGTCTAATAATTGGGTGGATGGTGTTTCTGGGGCTGTTTTTGTTCGCGGTAGTCGCGTTGACCTTCGCGGTGCTAATAACGAGATGCTTCTTGTTGGCAACCAAAATGGAAACATTGCTCTTTATTACGACAACTCAACAAAACTCGCCACAACCTCCACAGGCATAGACGTTACTGGCACAGCCACAATGGATGGGCTGACTGTTGATGGGACTACAGGTGTGTCTGTTAATGGCATCTACGCAAGCGTAGACCTGATGGAAACTGACGTTACGGATGACAACACTCGCCTTATTAGTTCTGGCGGTGACTTCCGCATCGACACATTAAACGATGCAAAGAACGTATCGACCAAGCGACTGACTATTGACCACGGCACAGGCGACATCTCCTTCTACGAAGACACTGGCACAACGCCTAAGTTCTTCTGGGATGCTTCTGCTGAGCGATTAGGTGTGGGTACTAGTAGTCCTAGCGCAGTTATCCACGCAGTAAACAGCCCGTCTTCTGGTGAAAGCATTGCTATTTTTGAGGCTGCCGCAGAAAAGAACGGCTATGTATATATAAATGGCGATGCAAACAGACGCAAATCATTAGTTTTCCAATCGGCAGGCGTTAATAAATTTAGCATGGGCGTTGGAGATAGTGACGAGCTTTCAGAAAACACCTTCTTTATAGGCTCTGGCATAACAGGCGGTAGCGGGGCTGATTTAGTTATTGACAGCAGTGGCAATGTTGGTATTGGCAGAGCAAACCCA
>Ga0208898_1001576_pt1 | contig 14834 bp, 20 predicted proteins | sample VirMetDEL_Mar_4_FD_184513 | JGI IMG/M metagenome (GOLD analysis project Ga0208898, IMG submission 184513) | Aqueous microbial communities from the Delaware River and Bay under freshwater to marine salinity gradient to study organic matter... | ecosystem: Environmental > Aquatic > Marine >...
CCCGATAATATTAGCCATGATATTTCTTCTCTCATATCTATTTTATTTTAATGTTGCTATTTTGTATGTTTTCACTACCTGTTTACTAGGTATTTTTACGTAGGTGCTTTTACTTACTGGGTTACCGATTGATATTACAACCGATAACCCTATTAATAGTAGTTTACTCATTTTCTACTATTTCACAATACCTTGATACTTAAGTATTTTCCATGTATTTTGGGCCTTTTCCATAGCTATTTCATACTGAAAATTTTGCTCCAATTGTGGGTCATCCATTTTTACCATAGTTAAACATGTTTCGAATACTTCGCTGAATTTCAATTCTTGATTTTTCATATTATTAATTATTTAATTTAATTAGTGGATTTGTTACGGGATTCGAACCCGCGCAATACTTAATTAATTAATGTACAGCTTGTGCCTATCACACGTCCAAAGTAATTAAGTTTAAAGTTCACCCTAAAAACTTAACTACATATACCAATGTTAAACATATTTAAGTCTGAAAAGCTTTGAAGTTTTCTCCACTTAATGACCTTATACTACAGCCTATAAAATTAAACAGCCTTGCGAACTGCCGCCATTATATTAATGGGCTTGTACTGCTTGTACTATGTTAACTATTTCAATGATCTATCTCGAGTCTCCCCGTCAACGGTTAGGTAGTGCCGCTCCGCTGATGTTGTAAAGTTAATAAAGTAGACGTTATAAACAATACTTTAGTTGCATTTTTATGTAAAGTTTCGATAAGTAGCACGTATAGTTCGATAAACAGCAAAAATAGTAGTATATTTGCGTATTAATACGTAGTGACTAGTATATATCAATAGGCATGTATGCGAATAGATAAAATAATTAACATATCCAAATACATTTCGATGAATAGCATGTATACTTCGATAAACAGCAATAATTTCGATAAACAGCATCTATGCTTCGACTAATGAAAATAAAGTGTCGTCTACACGACAATGACTCCAGTTAAAATACTCACTATTTAGATTGAGTCTAAATAACACTATCAATACTAAGGATATTGACATAGGCTTAAATACTAGGATTCGATTTAAGGTGTCTAAGCTCGCTTCTAAGCGACTTAATACCTGTTCTGAACCTCTAGTATCAACTATATGGAGATCGTTAAATAGAGCTTCAAAGCTACGGTATTACTGGCTTTCGTAATGCTAATATTTTTAGCAATACTATTAACTTAATGTAACACGTTGAAAGTCACTATGTTACAAGGGTTTATGTACGGTGACGTTTAGATATTGCTAAGGTTTTTAGTAGGATTGTTGCGTCTGCACGGACACGTCTACAAAATGAGTCACACCGAAATAAATATTTAGGCTTGCCTAAAAATATACTGAACGACGTAGTTTAGAAAGTATATGTATGTACATTAAGTGTTAGTGTAACTAATGTATATACATGAATCCAGTACTTTAAATAATAATGATTATTAAGTAGTAATGAGAATAAATAGTAAGTAGTAATGATTACTAAGTAAGAATAATTATTAGGTAGGTCTAATTCTGCGTTAAATGGGAAGTGCTGAATCTACTACACCCCAAACACAATTTTTCTCCTACAAAAAGGACTAGCACCCTGAAAAAATTTTTTGGACAACAAAAAGGAAGACTGCCTGCCTGAACCAAGTTAGTGTTGTGAGATTATTCGATCCTATTCACTCCTCCGTCGTTCATAGTATCTCATAATGTAGAATCATCATTACAGAAAATAAGAACATATTAAGATTTTCTTAATTGTACATTTTGTACAACACGATGTACATTTTGTACAACTCATTGTACATTTTGTACAACTACTATATATAAGTCTATATAGTTATTATAGTTTATATAATATTCGCATGCGCTTTTTTAGCGGTAGGGTATAAAAAAACAGCATATTGTACATAAGATTAGACATGGTAAATGGAAACACCCTTATTTACGTTCCCGTATAGTCAATTATAGCATTTACACCCATGATCTGGTATATTCATATTATTTGATAAAAGATAATGGATAATTATGGGATACGGGAAATGTTTTTTATATTGAACTACTAAACGATAAAGAATATGACTAAAGAACAAGCAGGTGAATGGCTCATGCATAACAGATACTTTGCGGAGCAATGGTGCAAAAGAGTGGGAGTAGATCCTAACAACTTAACTATAGATGATGTAAAGATTATCAAGGATGAATACGAAGCAGGCCTGTACAGATGCAAGCATTGCAATGAGATAAAGCCTAAGCATGAGTTTAACAGCTTTGATAACACTAGAGTCTCTTTAAGGTGTAAGCCATGTCAAAAAAGGATAGATCATAAGTTGGTAGTATTCGAAGATGGACTGCTAAAGACAAAACAGGTAAAAGGCTTTAATTGGCTTTTAGGATATTCAGTAATAGAAAAAAGATATGAGTAATGAGAAATAAGATAGAATTAAAAAACGGAGTGACTTTAGAAGTTGGAAAGAAGTATGTTCACGCTACATGGCTTAATGACACAATTTATGAAGTAACAGCTATTGGTCGTAATTTGTTTGTGTACGTCCCTGAAGGTTGTGATTATGAATTAACTCACGAAATAGATAATGATTGGATACCCTACGAAGAGCCTAAAACAGAGAAGTGGTATCAAGTTTTGTATGAGTTTTTGACAACAGACAATAATGCAACGTATTTAGGAAGTAGGTATACAAATAATCCATGTCATTATGAGACTATAATAAAAGAATGGGATTCTAAAGAAGACATGATTAAAAACCTTAAGGGAGAGTATGTTAAGGGATTAGGAGGTATGGTGGCCTTTGACATTAAAGATGTGTAATATGGAAGATAAAGAATTAAGAATAGGGAATTGGGTTAAAGACTCCTTCGGGAATTACTTACAAATGACCGCAGATGATTTTATGCGCATTCATGTTAACGGAGAAGACAATCCCATCCCACTAACAGAAGAAATACTTATAAAGGCGGGTTTTGAGAAGAGACAGGACACGATGTGGACTATTTACAATAAGAGTTGGATTTCACTATATAAAATGATGGGAGGTAAGTATTACGAAGTTGAAGATACTTATACAAGCCTTAAATACGTCCATTCGCTACAGAATCTTTACTTTGCATTAACAGGAGAAGAATTAAATATAGAATTATAATGCTAGAGCTACAGTTCCCAGAAGAACAGGAAGAGCCTCAGAACGGGTGGAACCATTTACTGAATTTGTCGTATATTTGATTATGAAAGAAGAAATTTGGAGGCCCATAAAAGGTTTTGAAGGTATTTACGAGGTAAGTAACTTCGGTAGAGTAAAAAGTTTAGATAGAGTGGTTTTTTCAGGAGGACATCCTAGAAATAGAAAAGGAACTGTAATATCAACTAAAAAAGACGCTTACGGATATGAAATAGCGACACTACGGTTAAATGGCGATAGGTTTTACAAAAAAGTACACAGGTTAGTGGGTATAGCTTTTATAGACAATCCAAACAACTTAGAATGTATAAATCATTTAAACTTCATAAGAACAGATAACAGAGTAGAGAACCTAGAATGGATAAGTAGGGGAGATAATATGAGGTATTCTTATGCAGCAGGAAGATATAAATGTATAAAGGATTACACAGAAAAAGCTAACGAGGCAAGGAGAATACCTGTTCTTGATACCTATACTGGAGTTTATTATGACTCTATGTCGGATCTATCAAATTTATTAGGCGTTCATCGGGACACACTTCAATATAGAATGGATAAAGGACTTAAAAGGTATTTGAAATGCAAATAGAGTTTGATTTTTCAGATGAACAGGAGCTTTTTGATGGGTTTCTTCGCTTCTCGGATACCTACGAAACAGAGGTTTACATAAACGGAGAATGGATATTATTAGAGGATTATTATAAACAACAGAAGAAATGAGAGATTATTTAGAAGGATTAGCAATTGGCTTTGGAGCTACATTATTTTTTGCATTTATTGCGTTCATCGTGTTAACGGTGCTGTATTAATATCGTATTATAAGTCATGAAGAAGAAGTACAGGCAAAACGCAATTCAAACTAAAGCACTACTTGTCGCTATTTTATCATTAATGACAGTATGCACCTACCAAGTTACTAAGATCGCTAACAGTTTACAGCAACTAGAGTTGAAATTTGACTTATTTGAGGTTGTTGATAAACTGATGAATTAATGAAGGCACTCTTATGAAGACAATAGTACATGTATCACAGACAAAGATTCGGCATAACTCACAGCATGGGGATAATCAGCCTTGTCTAATTGTAGTTAAAGACGAAGAATTAGATTTCGCACATGAATTAGTTATCTACGGACAAGATGGAAAGGAGGCTGCAAGGGTAGTATATAGACCTTACGATCCTCTCCCTTCTGAGGCTGTAGTCTGGGTGGAGACTGATAATGATGTTAAAATGATAGTTCATGAGAGTAACTAAATATGAGGACAGAATCGCTATATGCAAATCCTGTCCTTTCTATATAAGTAGTATTGCTGCTTGTCGCGCTTGTGGATGCTCGCTAATGGTTAAAGCGAGGCTTAAGTGGTTTAGCTGCAAAAAAGGAAAGTGGACTATTCCTGATCCTTCCTCTTCTGGTCCTCAGCAAACTCCCTAATAATGTTTTGGAACATTTCAATGTTATCTAACATGTTCTGTTCTCTTTTCATTTCGTGCATGATTTCTCTTGCACCTTTTTCTGTTCTCTTTTGAGCTTTGATTTTTTGATTCTTTCTGTTCTTAGACTTTGCCATTTCAAAAATTTTCTATTTATTTACGAAACATTAGAGAAAATGTTAACGTAGAGTACATTGATGAAAGAATTTGACTACGAGATTCAGTCTTTAGAGCAACTTGACGAATTTCAACAATTTTATTGCGAAAAAGGTCTGTGTTATGTGTTACAGGCAATCCATAGTATAGATTCTTATCAATGTGAGGTAATAGAGCCTTGTGAAAATGAAGGTGAAATATTCTATTTAGAGATTGGCGATAAAATTAGTTTAGCTTAATGGATGAAATAAGAGGTCTAAAATTCGAATACAGACAGATCAGAGAAGATTTAGAGGACATTGAAGGCCTTGATCCATCATTTGTCATGAAATTGCAAGTAAGATTGTGCGAATTAAAGATGATTTTGAAGGAACACGAAGAGAAAAGGAAGGAAGAAGAGAGAAATACGTTCAGAAAGAACGCTGTACCTAAGAATAAGCAAGTTAGAGAGGTAGAATTGTCTGATTTAAGAGCTTTTAGGCATATGTTGACAGATAGGGAGATTTGTAAGAAATACAACCCTAAAACGTTAAAAACATGGAGAAATAAGCTAAATAAGGGTATTATCCCTAAAATTGCAGAGGAATTATTGAAAAATAATGGATATAAAGTAATTCAGCCTAGATTATGGGCTAAACCAAAGAGTAAAAAGTACAAATAATGAGTGAAGAAAGTAAGCAACCAACAGGATATAGGGAGCAAGTGCAACTTATGAGTCCAGAACAGTTAAAAGAAGGAGAATTATACATGAATAACCTACTTCCTCAAGGTAGTGTGGTTAAAATTGTTAAAAAGAACGCTAATTCTGTTAAGTTTAGAGTTTGGAACGACTACAAAGGTAAATTTATTGATGTAGTTTCTGATTATGACGGATTTTATAGAGTAGTTCAAATCCCTGTATATGAGCAAGGGGTTTAACGACATTGAGCTTATAGATTTAGGATTCTATAAGCAACCTACAGACAAAGTAGGGGAATATTACTGGGAATACTCAAAAGATGGAGTGATATTCGTTACAGACCAAACAAATTATGAGAAGGAAGCAGCAGAGTCCTTATATACGTTAACATTAATATCAGAAGTAAGTGAAACAACAGGAATCAAAGAGTCAAGAGATTTTACAGACATTATTAGAATCTTTAGCAGGCAGTAATATGAAAGTTACTATTACATTAGAGCCAGTATCAGGCTTAACAGCCGAACAAGTAGAAAAAGCACGACAAGCAGGTAGAGAAGGTACAGATATTTACTTTGGACAACCTGACAGCACGTTATAGCGTATAAAATGGCGTAGTCGGGATTAATTACCCCGTTCAATGATGGTTGCTTAACTCCATGCTACGTTCTTTTTAAAGTTAAGCGTAAAAAAGTTATATTATGAAAAGATTTAGAGACACAAAATACTGGATTACAGAAGATGGAAGAGTTTGGAACGGAGTGAAGTTTATGAAGCCATTTGATAGCAAAGGATATGAAAGAATAGAGCTTTCTATAAATAAGTCTCCTAAAAAATTTTTTATTCACCGCCTAGTGGCGGAGGTTTATATTGAAAACCCTCTAAATAAGCCGACTGTCAATCACAGAGATGGAGTGCCATCTAATAATCATGTGTCTAATTTAGAATGGGCTACCATACAGGAAAACACTCAACATGCTTACGATAATGGGTTAGCTAAAGTTGTGAATAGAAAATTCAGCAAGCAGGAAGTCTTAGACATATATTTAAGGCATAAGAAAGGTGAATCAATTAGGAGTATTGGCAGGCTTCATGGTTCTAGTCATAAGGATATATCAAAAATAGTTAAAGGAGTACATTATAAGGAGTTTTACCATTACTATGCCTAGAATTTTATTTAAACCATCAAAAAAGCAACATTTAGCATTCCAATATCTCACAGACGATACAACAACAGAGATAGGGTATGGGGGAAGCGCTAACTCAGGTAAATCTTACTTGATGTGCTATTGGTTGACTATAATGTGCTTGCAATATCCTAAAACAAGGTATGGTTTCGGGAGAAAAGAGTTAAAAACACTTAAAAGAACTACTTTACTTACTTTATTTAAGGTTTTTGAGGAATGCGGTATAGATGATAGGTTTTTCAAATATAATCAGCAGCAAGATGTTATTACTTTTAGTAATGGAAGTCAAATATTTTTAGTAGAACTTACATTTCAGCCTCGTGATCCGCATTATACAAGATTTGGAGGGATGGAGTTAACGGGAGCTGCTGTTGATGAATCTAACGAGTGTTCTCATGAGTCTATAGAGATTTTATCTACTAGGATAGGTAGATGCATGAATAAGGAATACGGATTAAAACCAAAAGTACTGGAGACATTTAACCCCGATAAAGGACATGTTTACAGAAGATTCCATAAACCAGAGAAAGAAGATAAATTAGAGCCTCACGTTAAGTTTATAAGGGCATTACCAACAGATAATCCGTCTGTAACTCAGGATTACATAGATCAGCTTAAGAAAAGAGACAAAGTAACAGTCCAAAGGCTTTTATACGGTAATTTCGAGTTTGACGATGATCCATCTGCATTAATGGATTACGATTCTATATGTAATATCTTCCATAATGACGAAGTTGAAGAGGGAATGAAGTTTATTACTTGTGATATTGCTCGATTTGGTAAAGATAAGACAACAATATTCGTTTGGAGCGGATTTAGGGTTATTCATATAGAGACAATACAGAAAGGAGACTTAGTCTTCACTTCAAATACAATTCACCAAGTCGCAGCTAAATATTACGTGGAAAGATCTAACATAATTGTAGATGAAGACGGAGTTGGAGGCGGTGTAGTAGATATGTTAAGATGTAAAGGCTTTGTTTCTAATAAATCTCCTATCAAAAGAGGTAATGGAGATCATAACTACAATAATTTGAAGTCTCAGTGTTATTTTATGCTTGCTAAGTTTGTTAATGAAAGAAGAATATGGGTGCAAACAGACAATAACAACATAAAAGACGAACTAATGCAAGAATTAGAGGTTGTTAAAAAAGACAATCTGTATAAAGATGGTAAAAATGCTGTCCTTAAGAAGGAAGTAGTAAAAGATATGATAGGGCGTTCTCCTGACTATTCAGATGCATTAATGATGCGCATGTGGTTCGAGTTAGGAAGAAACGAAACAAAAGTAGATTGGATATGATAAAAATAAAGGTACAAGACGAAGAATACGACTTAATCAACGATTGGAGTGACATGAGTATTGCTAAATTCTTAGAAGTTCAGAGAATATGTGATAAAGCTCCAGAAAAACTAAAGAAATTGATAGGTCATGTCTATTTTGGAGAAAAAGAGCAGATTGAGAAGATGAATTTCTCCAATAGAGAACAACTTAAGACGTTCCCCAAATTTTATGGAGATATTCTAGGAGAATTATCTAATATTCCAAATAAAGTTTTGAAGACAATGGACTTTGAAACAAGAGTGGTGTATTTTAATACTCACTTGATAAAGTTTGTTATAGGTTGTCTTTATGCTCCTGTAGATGTACCTGAGATAACAACAGATAAGTTTGAATTTGAAGGAGAAACATATGTTTTGCCTAAGTCTAGGAGTGTATTGGGTAATGAAAGACCTATGGGATATATTTCTACCATCCAATTTACTGAATCTGCTGATTTAGATATTTACATGAGGGATTTAGACGATAAAAACTATTCTGTATTGCCTAACATTGTTTCTATACTTTGCTTGAAGGAGGGAGAAGAATACGATGAAGATGTCTGCTTGAAGAGAGCCGAAGAGTTTAGACAGTTAACTATGGATATTGCATGGGATGTTTTTTTTTACTTGGACGAACTGTTAAACATGTACACGAAAGCTACCCTCAACTCTTCTCTGGAAAAGGTAAAGCTCAGTACGCAAGTTTCGCTAGGACGTCAGGTTTAAATGGATTTGGATGGTATCTTCAAATAAAATCTGTTGCAGAGAAAGGAGTGTTCACTTTTGGCAACAATTCTCCAATAAAAAGCGTAGAAAAGACTAATCTTTACGACTTTTTGACATATATAGCTGCAAACGCCTCAGAAGCGTTATATCAGGAGAAAATAAGAGAACATGAATCTAGCAGAATTAGTAGATAAAATAGACCTAATAGTAAGCGATGCTCCGAATATTAATACATTCTTATTTGATGATTTAGAGACTATCAATGAGCTGCACGCGACTAGCTATCCATTATTGCTATTAACTCCTACAGAGGATGAAATAGATGCAAGAGCAAATGAGCAAGATTACAATCTTGATTTCTACTTGATGGATACTTATTTTCAAGATGATGCAAAGACATTAAGGCAAAAGTACTCAGATATGCAAATCTGGGGAATTAAAATGATAAATGAATTAATTGACGATCCTAATGTAAGAGACGTAGGTAATATTACTGTAAACAGAGGACAGGAAAGATATAACGACCATTTGGTGTTAGTTCAGTTCTCTTTTACTGTAAGAGTCTACGATTGCATGAAATTGTTAAAGAAACCTACCAGTTTAGTAGCAACAACAGCTAGTTCTTCACAAATAGACTTAACTTGGACTGATGTTGCATCTGATGAATCGAATTACGAGGTATCTATGAGCCTTGATAACTCAACTTGGACTACTATTGCTACAATTGCTGCTGATTCTAGCAGTTATAGTGCTACAGGTCTTGATCCTAGCACTCTTTATTACTTCCGTGTTAGGGCAACCACAGCAAGTAATAGATCCGCTTATTCAAACACTGCCTCTGATACAACGTCTGCTTAATGGGTTTTGATTGGCTACATACTAGATATGCTACAGGTAAGTTTGTTAGAAAACTTAGGCAAGACATGGCAAAAGAGCTTATAGATCAAGGTCATGTTGCTTCTGGGAATTTATTAAGAAGCCTTAAATCTACAACTAAAGAAACTCAAGGTAAAAGAGTTCGAGGTACTGTCTCTGGTTATGCTAGAGGTGAAAGGCTTGATGATTACCAAAGAGATCCTAATCTTACTATAGCTAAGATAATGATGTGGATGGAGTTAAAAAACTCTGGAGCTGGAGGTAAAAAATTTGATTTCAAAGACATAGAAGAAAAGAGAAGAATAGCTTTTTTAATTTTTATTGCGGCAGATGTTCAAGGAACACCGACTAGAGGCGCAAAAAAGTTCTCAAAAAATGGAAGAAGAGTCGGATGGATTACTTTACCTTATATGAGAAATATTAGTTATGTAGATAAGGAATTGATACCAAAAGTTATAGAGGATATTAACTATAATTTTGTTAAGATGTTAGAAGAACTAGTAGCAAAGAACCCTAACTTAAAACTAATAAAGTAATGGCAATAACATTAGAATCACAACCAACAGCAGGGATACTGCACAGTCCTTACAGACCTATGGAGATCAAGGTCAGCTCTAATGCTGGTACTATATCTAAAATGAAGTGCTTTATTCATTTAGATGATAATGTTACAGCAGATAACGCTAGTAATCCTATCATATTAGATCCTGACTTTGGAACAACTGATGAATTTACATTTGATATATCAGGTTATATTGCAGGATTAGATAGTTTAACTAGTGATATTCAAACTAAGTCTGCTGCAATTACTGCAATAGATAGAGACACTAACTCTATTAAAAAGATTAGTTGCACGTTTACAGAACTTCTTCTTTCGGGAGACACCCTTTCTGACGGAGCATCTTTGTCTCACACTACAATATCAGATTGGTATGCTATTAATGGAGTTTGGCAGTATGATGAAGTAAGCAATAAGTTTACAGACTTTCAAATAAAGACAACTGGTAATAAGTACTTCTTAACAAATAATAGAGGGACAAATTATAGAAACATAGCAACAGATGAATCAGATTACCTAAGTGGTTATTCTCCTTCTACAACTACTTGTTATGTTAGGTTAAGAACTTATACTGAAGCTAATTTAAGTGGATCAGGCACTATTTACTTTTATGCAATAGACTTAACAGGTATTAGAAGGTTTGATTTACCAAGTGGAGCTACAAATATTAATGCTAGTGGAGGTACTTGGTATGATGAATTTGGAGTCTCTACAACTGCTCCAACTATAGATTCTAGTATCGGATCTTATACTATTAGGATAACAGACGGAAAAGTAGAATCTACTAACACGAATTTGTCAGAAGCTATCAGATATAATGTAAATTCTGCTTGTGGAGACACAACAAGAATAAAGTTCTTAAATAGATTAGGTGCTTTTGAATATTTCACTTTCAAAGGTTATAGAGATAAATCTGTTAATATTAGAAAGAACTATTACAATAGAGTTTTATCCGAATCTTATTCTATAGGAGAAGGTGGGGATAGAACTATGTACACAGACAGTAGGACTCAATTTGTAGTTTATTCTCAGCAGTTAAAACAAGCAGATAGAGAATGGTTGATCGAAATGCTAGAGGGTAATGAGTGTTTCGTTGAAGAAGGAAGTAACTATATTCCTATTAAAGTAAGAGCTGGTGGTACAGAATTAATAAATGAAGGTGATGGTTTAATGACTATCAAAATGACATACGAATACGCAAATCCAAATAGAAGACAGCATGGGGGATATTAAGATAACGTTAGTAGGATTAGAAAAGGATTTAGATGCACCACAAGGTCGTCAATTCCCTTTATCTTTGAATTTCTCTGCTGGTAGTTTGACTAATATAGATGCTAGGACTACGGATTACTCTTTATCATTTAGAATACCAGCTACAAAGAATAATAAAAGTGCTTTAGGACATTTTGATTCAACTAACATGTCGGATCAAGATACTTACTTAGCTAAACAAGATTGTGTAGTTAAAGTAGATGGCTTCCCTGTATTTACAGGAAGTTTTAAATTACTTGGATTAGTTAATGATAGAGGCTACGAAGAGTTTAATTGCATTATCTTAGGCTCTGGTATGGATTGGGTAGACGGGATGAAGAATAAGACCTTACAGGACTATTCTTGGGGTTCTACGCTTACTTTTGATAAATCAAGTGTTAAAACAAGTTGGAGTAACACATATACAGATGGATATACATTCCCTTTAGTTAATTACGGAGCTTGGAATAAAGTAAATAATGTAACTGTTAATGACTTGCGTCCTGCTGTGTTTATGAGAGCTTTATTTGAGAAGGCATTTGCAGCAGAAGGATACACAATACAAACAGATACGGATAGCGATGATTTTTTTCATACTGCTAATAATCCGATTGCAGATAAGATTATATTCCCGTTTACTGGAAAGAATTTTAAAGATGCTAATATTGTAACAGCTCAAACATTCAATGCAACTGAGACTGCTACTCAAGAGTGGGGTGCTGTAACTAAAGTTCAGCATGGAGGATTCATTGGTAAGCCAGTAATAGGAAACGGTTCAACTTCTACTCCTACTTCTAAGGTTTCTGTTTTAGGATCTTTTAGTTCTTCGGATTCTACTGCTTGTGGTAGACTATATTTAGACGGTGGCGGAACTTCATTAAGCACAGTTAGTGATTGGACTAATTTATATTTGTTCATAGATAGTAACAATTCTAATATTACCTGTCCTACTGGTAAAGTTTATAAAGTAATAAATTACGGAACTACTACGGCTCCTTCTGCATTAGGATATGGTACTGTAGAGTTTATAGACTTCTTAGGTCAATCAGGTGTTAGAGCAAAGTCTAATACCAATTTATTAAGCGGATCGCTTCAAAACATAACTAACGTTAAGTTAGCTTTATTAAATGCAGGATGGGATGATGCACAAGAATTAACTATTAGTACTGCTTCTGTTAATCCTAGTAGTATATTTAATACTTCAACTTATAAATATACAGCAACCGAAGCCGTAAGAGCAAAGTTTAAGTTTGATGCAGAGGCATATTCATGGGATTCTTGGGGAGCTAATAAAGGTACTTTAACATTCAGAATAAGGCATAAAACAGGAAGTACTAATTCCACAAGAGGTTCAATAACTTTTAATCCTACTCTTACTTCTCCTATTGATGATTATATAACTAAGAGCATAATCCATCCCTTCACAGGAACTACAACAGATGATGCTTCTGTTATCCCTGTTGGTTTTGAGTCTGGTGTTATTGATTTAGCAATAGGTGATGAAGTTTGGGTAGATGTAGTAGTAGAGCATGAAAGTCCTTCTAAGGCAAATGAAGTATTAAGAACAGGAAGTGTAGGAGACACAATAACTACTGCTTTTGGAGTTAGAAATTTAGAGTTTAAATCTATTCCAGAAGCCACTATTATTAAGGGTAAAACATCTTTAGATGTCTCTACTGTTTTAGATGATAGATTCAAGGTTATAAACTACATCAAAGGTTGTATTCATGCGTTCAACTTAATGATTAGAACAATTCCTTATGAGAAGAAGGTAATTATTAAGACTAGAGACAACTTTTACGATACAAACTCTAATGCTTTAGATTGGACTAGCAAAGTAGATTTAAAGAAGCAGTATGTTATTGAGTACTTAGATATGTATAAGCGTAACTTAGAATTTAAGTTTTCTAAGGATAATGCAGACGGACATGTTAATCAATTAAATGATATTAAGAACTTTGAATTAGGCTCGCTAGAAGAGAATATTGGTGATAGATTCGAAGATGGTATAACAGATTTTAAGAATCCATTGTTTGCATATACATATCCTATTGTTGATAGATCAATTTTAGCAACATATAAGGGAGGAAAGACAGGATCTCAAGTTTCTGGTATTTATATGGCTAGAATGTGGAATACATATAATGCTAACTCAGCACCTCCAGCACCATTCTATAACTTTAGGCCGAGAATGTTAGTTTACGACTACACGCCTCAAGCTGCTGAAAATGGTTTTAAATGGGAAGGAGATACAGAAGTTAAAATACCTGCTGCCATGCCTCAAGACTTTGGTACTCTAACTTTAAATAACTTTGATCTTAACATTTCATATGGAGATTCAAAGACTGATGGAACAAATACTGAGTCAGGATTAGTAGCTAAATACTATCAGAAAACAATAAGCACAATAGAAAAAGGTACTAAGGTTTCTATACCTATGAACCTTACTATGAGGGATATTCAAACTTTTGATATTACTAAGCCTATCTATTTAGAATACCCTGCTGAATTAAGAGGTTATTGGATAGTAGATGGAATTAAAGGTTATAGTCCTACAAATGTAAATACCACTCAAGTAGAGTTAATAAAGAAAGAAGATTTTTCTGTAAGAACTGCATCAACAGAAAGAGTAGTAAATGTAGAGCCAGACGGAGCTGATTGGAGCGATAACTCTGCGGATGGACAAGGAGATAGAGACGGAGCTGGTGGTATTAGTAAATCAGATGCATCACATGATGTAGACGAAACTGCTGGAAGAGTAGCTACAAATATTAGCGGATCTAAAGGCACAGGAAGCACAGGTTCAGATAGTAGAGGTGGAGGTGACAATAGAGTCCCTTCGGGATCTTCTAGTAAGTTTATGACTCAAACTTCGGAAGATGAAGAAGTGGCTAATGACTCAAGAGAACAAGGTAGAGCAGATACTTGGACTAACGCTAAAGGAGTTGTTAGAGCAGAAAGCGAAGATGACTTAAACAAGAAGCCAGACCAAGAATATCCAGCAGACGCTGGTAACGCTAAGTCTCTTGTGATGCAAGGTTCTGGGAACAGTTCTGCAAGAGGTTCTGGGAACTTTGTAGCTGGTGAAGGGAATAAAGCTACAGGGAAGAATCAAACTGTAGTAGGACAGAACAACAAGACACAGCAACAAGCTGTATTCCAAGTAGGTACAGGAACTAGCGACACTAATAGGCACTCAGCACTTACTGTAGGTAGGGATGGTGTAACTAGAGAAGGTGACGGTAACATGGTTGAAGAAACAAGTAGTGGTATCGGGCCTGTTTATGAAGAAGTTAATGGAGAATTAGTCAAAATAACAATGTAATGGCAACAAACAAAAAAATATTCATAGAGATAATCACTAAGACTAGTGGTGCTGAAAAAGGATTAGATAATGTAGGTAACGCAGCCGATAAGTCAGGTAAAAAGGCAGAGCAAGC